>JFJP01024483.1_pt1 | contig 22218 bp, 26 predicted proteins | sample 431651 | NCBI WGS metagenome assembly JFJP01 (sample SAMN02602958, study PRJNA72255) | Microbial mat metagenome, whole genome shotgun sequencing project. | biome: fresh water; feature: sink hole; material: water; isolation source: purple microbial (photo- and chemosynthetic) mats found in...
TCACAAAAGCGAAATCTATCCGCACCAAGAGACGCCACAAAAGCAATAAGCTCTTTTAGATACGCCTCGTCCGCACGGCTCGCATCTTCTGCGCCTATACAGACAAAAAGCCCCTCTTTTTTTGCTAAACCGACCGAATTTTCTAGATTTGCGAATATCTTCTCTTTTGAAAGATTTTTGACACCCATCAAAATCCCACTCGTAGGCACGGAGAGGTCAACGGCTTTTAGTCCGCAAGAGAGGGCATACTCCATATCGTCCATCATCGCCCTGCACCACCCCATCTGGCGCACACCAAGGTCAAGAGCGAGTATCTCTTTGATCGCTTCACGCTCTTTTACCCCCATAGCAGGTATCCCAATTTCTAGCTCATCCGCACCGGACCCTACTAAGAGTTTTGCAATTTCTAGCTTTTCTTTGAGGCTAAAAGCCACATACGGCGCTTGTTCGCCATCTCTTAGCGTAGTGTCGTTAATTAAAATTCGGCTCATATCGGCCTCCCTCTATTACCCTTCTTCGGATTCATGTCCGAAATACTCTTTTGCGGCAGACATTAACGCCTCGGCTATTGCCAGTTTGGCGTATTTTTCTATACTCACCACACCCATCTCTTTTAGCGTATCTTGTGGACAACCGCCGATTTTTGCCGTTAGAAGCAGTTTTACATCATGCAATGCCGCCTTGATGTCATCCATAGGATTTTCACAAGAGTCGGGTCCCGCACAGTAGCCGTTTTCAACAGAGCGTTTGGTCAAAAATCTAAAGCCCATATCGCCCGCTTCGTAGATTAGAAACTCTTTTACCGTACCGAAATGCTCGTTTACTGTCGCAAAATCGCTGGAAGTGACGGCAATACACACGGTCTCGCCGTTTGAAGAGAGCATTTTTTTCTCAGCCTCCGCCCTTTCATTCGCCTCTTTCATTATCTCTCTGAAGCTCTCTATTTTGTCTTTCGCTTTTTTGCGCCCTTCGATGTCGTATAGTGCGACAAGCTCATCAACGCTCTTATCTCCAAAGCTCTCAGGGGTAAATTCTGAGCTTCTATCTTCGCCGAGTATGCCTATAGCATCGGCTCTGCACTGCTTACAGTGAGTCATCAGGCTCATATCCATACCGCACGCTTCTTGGGCTTTTGCTAGTTGCTCGTCTGTGGCTGACGGTACGCCGTTGATTCCATAATATGTGCCAAATTCCGGCTCGGAGAGAAGCGGCATGATATTGTGAAGAAATACGCCCATCTCTTTTAGCTTTTTAGAGACTTCAGGCAACCCTTCTTCGTTCACACCCGGAATCAGTACGGAGTTTGCCTTGATAAGAATGCCCGCTTCCACGCATTTCTTGATACCTTCAAGCTGTTTACTGAGCAGTAGCGCCGCACCCTCTTCGCCTTTGTATCTTTTGCCCTCAAAGTAAACCCAAGGATAAATCTGAGCGCCCACTTTCGGGTCTATTGTATTTATAGTCACCGTGATGTGGTCTACGCCCGCCTCTTTTATCTGCTCTACAAATTCCGGCAGTTTAAGCCCGTTTGTAGAAAGACAAAGCTTCAAATCAGGCGCATACTCACGCACCAAAGCCAAGGTTTCAAATGTTTTTTGCGGATTGGCGAGAGCATCACCGGGACCCGCTATGCCTACGACTGAGAGATTTTTTATCTCGCTTCCCACTAAAAGCACTTTTTTTATAGCGTCAAGCGGCTTTAGCTTTTGGCTTGTAACGCCAGGTCTTGACTCGTTGGAGCAGTCGTATTTACGGTTGCAGTAGTTGCACTGTATATTGCAAGCAGGGGCAACAGGCAAGTGAATTCTCGCATAACTATAATGTGCATCTTTGCTGTAGCACGGGTGGTCGTTTATCATCGACATCGTTTTTTCATCTATAGTTGGCGTAGCGCTTGAACATCCGCAGCTCATTCCGGACTCCTTTAAATAGCTTTGAAAGGAGTATTTGCATTTGGTGTTCCGTGGAAATTTTGGAGATTTGCAGTAGTGTTTTAGAGGTCGCTTATTCGGCTATTGGTTTAAAAAATTCACATATATCGACTTCAAGAACTTTAGAGATTTTGTAAAGATGAAAAATATTAAATCGTTTTGAATTTATACACGCCTCTGCGCAAGCATAAAATCCAGAGCCTTTTTGACCTATTGAAAGAGCCATATCCAATTGGCTTATGCCTTTCGCAACTCTAAGTCTTTTGATATTCTCGGAAACAACTTTTGAAAAAGCCTCAAGCTCCTCATTGCTTGCAATTTTTGGCAACTCTATTACAGCCACGCTACCACTTCCTATGGGTAAAACTTTTCAAAAGGTTATCTTGATAAAATCTTTAGGACAATTCTTTATAGATTGCTTTCTATAGGTAAAAGGGAGAGAAAATGCCAAATATTAAATGGGTTGGTGAAAAGTGTGGCATCAACGAAAATGTACTGATGGCAGATATTGCAATGGAGCTACACAATGTCGACAAGTCTCTGGATAATGACAAAATGGTTGTTGAATTAACAGCTTTTGGCACACTAAATCAACAATTAAAAATAACAATTAAAACCAAAGGTGGTGATTTTATTCACGAATATACCAAGGATTGTTGTAGTTTTTTGCACGGCTCAATCTAAAAACTTTGGAGGAGACAATATGGCAAATATGGTTAAATTTATAGGTGTAGTTTTTATAGCTAGCTTGCTTTTTAGTGGATGCGGCGGTCGACAGACTTATTATCAGCAGCCTCAAATTGAAAAAGTAAGCATGGCAGAAATTGAAGAGTATGAAAAACAGTATCTAATTGAATATGAAAAATTAAAGTCCAAGTATGCCGACAATTACATAGTGAGATGGGTGCAGCCAAAAAATAAAAAAGAGGCATGCAAAGTTTATGTTGGGACGCAAAAAAATAATGACCATACTATGGATTCTAGCTACAGACTCTATTGGGATGGTGGATGCAAGGATGGTTTTGCATATGGCCTAGGTCGTGAAATAGAAAACGGTACTATGAAAAATGCTGAGCAAATTGGAATATATGAAAAAGGTATGGCTAAAAATTATTGCACCATTGAGGATAGGCTTACAAATTTTCAAGCTGAAGGTACATGTTCATATGATCACAATATCTCGGACTATGGTGTGCTAACAAATATAATTGATAGCAAAGGGGATATTTCAATAACCTACAGAGCTGGCAGCATGGGAACACCAAACAAGCCTGCTCTATTGAAATATTCATCACCATTTCAAGATGTTATTTATTACCAAAAAGAAACACCAGTATTTGTTTACAGAATAAGTGACTTTACAAAATTACCAAATGATGAAATAAAATATACGTTTGAGTTGTTGACAAAAGACGGCAAGCCACATGGCTATGGATTTGCGACATGGAAATCCGGTGGATATGGCGCGTTAGAGATGGCAAATGGAAATGAGTTGAGAGAAGTTCTCCTTCCGCAAGAATATTTCGACAAAGCAAATTTAATCAAAAAAGAGATTGACGAGGCTGCACAAAAAGCCGAATACGCCCAACAGCAAGCGCTACTAATCAAAAAACAATACAAAGCCAAAATTTGTCGCAATAGCGTCAAGGTTAATTTTATGGATAACCGAGACTACAAAGAAATTTGCAATGAAGACAAAAAATGGGCAAAAATACAAGAAAAAATAAAAATCAAGAGGTCTGAGCTTGATGCAATTTATGCAAAACAACAAGAAGAGGCTGAAGCCAAAGCGCAACAGCAAAGACGACAACAAGAGTATGCTAGACAACAAGCGCAAGCCAACAATCAAAGAGGATGGGACGCCATTATTAATGGATTGAACTCAGTGACAAATTCTATGAATCAAGCCAATCAGGCAAATCAAAATACTTTAAATAACTACTACATGAACAACATGAATAGCATGATAATGCAAAACATGATGAACTCGCAGAGGAAGGGTTGGTATTAGTGGATTTTGCTTCGGCGCTATTTGGCAGTTCAGTAGCTATTGTTCCGATAGTTGTCAAGTATTGGCTTGATGAAAAAGCAAAGGTCAAGCAGAGACGGCTAGAAAAAATAGAAGAAACTTATTATTTACTATTTCAAATGTTCAACTGGGCAAATGTAACGACATTAAATTTTGCTAACTTGCCTTTAAAAAATATTGCTGGCACTGAAAAATTAGATTTGCCAGTGCCTGACTTGCCGATTGCAAAAGTCACAATAAATATTAGGGTTTATTTTCCAGACTTAGCAAACGAACTAGAGAGTCTGAAACTCGCCATTGCGGATTTTTCCTCAAGTTATAGCAATGCTTTATCTAAGTTGCAAAAAATGCTATCTGAAGACAGTGTTAATTTTGCTGAGCTTACGGCCGGGCTTAGAGAAAAATCAATTTTAGTTGATAAAGCACAAACACAACTGCAGAAAAAGCTTGAGGCAAAGATATGAAAAAGTATTTAATTGCGACCATATTTTCATTGCAAATATTATTTGCATCCAATTGTTATGAGTCGTCAATAACGAAACCATCACCATTCATGGGAAACAATGGCGAGATATTTCAGCTTACCGATGGTTCACTATGGGAGGTAAAGTATTCATATGAATATCTATATGAATATTACCCGCAGGTAGTAATATGTCCGGACAATTCAAAATTAATCATAAAGGGCAAAAATATCAATGTCAAAAGTTTATCATCCAAGGCAACCAAAAACAATTATGCCTCCGAGACGATAGAAACAAGAATTGACGGAAACTTCGAAGGCTGGAATGGCAATAGATATTTAAACTCCAAAACGGTCAAATATGGCAACAATCAAGCTACGCATACCATTATCATTATGCTTTTTCTCCAAAGGTCATCATCTATAAAAGCGGCGGTTCTTATAAAATGCAAGTCGATGGCATAGGTGAGTCAATATCCGTTAATCGCTTACGATGATTTTTTAATAATGATACCTACACTGTGCGATAAGTATTGAATCATCCTCTACGGCATAGATTATCCTGTGTTCACGGGTAATACGCCTAGACCAAAACCCGCTCCAGTTGAATTTTAGCGGCTCAGGGTCGCCGATGCCGCCAAACGGCTCTCTTTTTATCGCTTTTATAAGTTCGTTTATTCTTTTGAGTGTTTTTTTGTCATTTTCCTGCCAATACAAATAATCCACCCATGCCTCCTCGGAAAAAACGAGCTTCACCTATATATCCAGCTCTTTTTCTATGCCTTTGCCTGCCCTCAGAGATTCTATTGCGCTATTTAGCCTAATCGCATTGTTAACGCTTTGCATAAGATACGCTGTCTCTTCATATGAGCGGAAGTCCTCTTCGGACATTATGACCGCATTTGCCCCGTTGCGTCTTGTGATTAGTACCGGGGTGTGATTTTCAACCGCTTGTTCTATCGTCTTTGCAAACTCAGCCCTTGCGGTAGTGAAATTAATAGCTGTCATCGCTAACTCCTTTGATAATATGTACAGATTATAGTACATCAAAAAGCATAAGTCAATATATTTAGACGGAACCCAATATGCATTTGTAAATACGCAATACACATCAAGGAGAAAATCATGGCAGTATTTATCAACGAAGAGTGCATCAACTGTGCGGCCTGTGCCGATGAGTGCCCGAATATGGCAATAGTAGACAACGACAAAAACCCAAGCGGAGCGGATATATTCTTCGTTCTTGAGAACAAATGTACAGAGTGCGACGGTGGCGAAATGGCCTGTATATCGGTATGTCCAAGTGATGCTATTCACAAAAGATAGAAGTAAAGGTCTTTGCGTCTACAATCCGCATAAAAAACGGAGGAATATATGAGAGTAGCAGTACCTGTTCACAATGAGAGTCTAAAAGTATTTAAAAATGCGGGGCATACGCCGTTTTTTGCGGTGTATGAGCTGGTCGGTAGCGGGATGTTTAAAAGCTTCAAGCTTGTGGAACTAAGAGCAAACCCTAGAATCAACGCCGACCATGAAGATGAGTGCGAAGATGCGCACGGCAAATGTCACCACGAAGGCGATGCCGAAGAGCACAAAAACGACCACAGAATCATGGCAGAAATAGTCAAAGATTGTGATATTTTGGGAGTCGACAAGGCTTGTAAAAACACAAAACTGGTATTTGAAGAGGCGGGCATCAAAGTCATAGCTACTCACGGATGCGAAAAAGCAGATGATATGCTAAAAGAGGTATCAAAAAAAATCTAGGAGCTTTGTAATGGAAAATAGTGCGGCGTGTTCTTTTTGCGGCAAAACCGCCCAAAATGTCAAAAAGATGTTTTTGGTAGAAGAGGTCGCAATATGCTCCGAATGCGTAGAGACCTGCCATCTGGAACTTGACAAAGAGAGTCTCAGGGAAGAAAAAGCGAAATTTCAAAAAGGGTTGCCAAGACCGATAGAAATCGTAAAATTCCTTGACGGCTACTGCGTCGGACAGGAAAAAGCCAAAATGACGCTTGCCGTCGCACTCTATAGCCACTACAAACGAATCGAAAAGCCTGTCCATAAAGGCGTTGAACTTGAAAAAAGCAATATCCTACTCATAGGTCCAACAGGAAGCGGCAAGACGCTACTTGCCAAAAGCCTAGCCAAAATCATGAATGTGCCTTTTGCTATTGCCGATGCCACCGCGCTTACCGAAGCCGGATATGTCGGCGAAGATGTCGAGAGCATACTGTCCCGTCTGCTTTCCGCTGCGAATTTTGATTTGGAGCTCGCAAAACGCGGCATTGTCTACATAGACGAAATAGACAAAATAGCTCGCAAATCAGAGAGCGCCATAAGCGGCAGAGATGTCTCAGGAGAGGGCGTACAGCAAGGACTCCTTAAAATCTTGGAAGGCGCAGAGGTGTATGTGCCGCTCAAAGGTAGTCGCAAGAACTCCACGACAGAGACGGTGCTATTCGATACTACGCATGTGCTATTCGTATGCGGCGGCGCATTTGTGGGACTACGGGGCGAAGATGTCAAAAAAGAGACCAAGATGGGCTTTTTGAAAAAAGACGAGGATTCTCTTGAGAACGATATAGAGCCAAAAGAGATAATAAAATACGGCATTATTCCGGAATTTATCGGCAGACTTCCCGTAATAGCAGAGCTAAAGCCATTGTCTGTAGAAGATTTGGTAAAAATACTAAAAGAGCCGAAAAATGCGCTTATCAAGCAGTATAAAGCTCTTTTCGAGTTTGACGGTATTGAGCTTGATTTTACGGATGAGGCTATCGAGGAGATAGCAAAAAAGGCGTACGACTCAAAAGTAGGAGCAAGAGGGCTTAGGGGAATTATCGAAAAGATGATGTTACCGCTAGAGTTTGAATCCCCATCCGATGAGACTCTGCAAAAAATAATCATCACGAAAGAGTTTATAAGCGGCGAAAAGCCTATGCTTGTCAGAGCGAGCGTACAAAAAGAGGGTTAAGGCAGATAAGGCCTATCGGAAAGCTCCTCTTTTGGCTCTGAAAGATAAAAACCTTGAGAGTAGTCGATACCCAGCTCAGCCACCTTTTCCATAACTTCTTTGGAGTGCACAAATTCAGCTATAGTCTTAAGCCCTAATTTCTTGGCAAAGCTAACTATCGTTTCAACTATAACTTCCGAGCTTTTATCAATCGTTATATTTTTTATCAATGTTCCGTCTATTTTGATATAGTCGACATTGAGCCTCAAAAGGTGCTCAAAATTGGAGTACCCCGTACCAAAGTCATCTATAGCCACTTGTGCCCCATGTCGCTTGACCTCTGCAATAAAGCTAGAAACATCTGCATAGTTTTCTATACCGTCAGACTCCACAATCTCAAAAATAATCTTTGTCTTGCCTTTTGCCTCTATAAGTTTTTGGATAATAAACTCTTTTACGCCGAGGGAGAGTATATCCTCTGTAGAGATATTAATAGATACGGCATGCTTTGAATTTTCAAACTTTTTGAGCGCCTTTGTTATGACAGTTTTTGTAATCGATTGGTAGAGTTTTGCTTTTTTTGATATTTCTAAAAAGAAATACGGCGATACGACTGTTCCGTTTGACTCAATGAGCCTTACAAGCGCTTCATACCGCTCTACCTTGCCGCTTCTTGCATCTACTATCGGCTGATAAAACGGTACTATCCTATCCTCGGCAATAGCCTCTCTCAGCTTTGCGGTCCATTTGATATTATTTTCATACTCCTTGGCTATATCTAGCCCTTTGTCGTATACAAGATACGGAATATGTCTCTTTTTCGCCTGCTTAAGCGCCATATCCGCATGCTCCGGCTTTCCGTCAAATGAAGCTCCGGCTGTTAGAGATATGAGCATTTTATTTTCTTCATAATACATCGCTTCTTTGGCAAAAGAGGCAACAAGCCTTTCCATCTTTTCTTCGCTCTGATATTTACCGGCCTCATCGCCGACTATTGCGAACTCGTCGGCAGAGAGCTTGTATAGATTAAGTCGCTTCGGAAGCTTCTCATTGATTTTTTGTGCAAGCGACGAGAGCACAAAATCGCCGACAGTAAAACCGTACAAATCGTTTATCTCTTTGAACGAGTCTATATTCACAAGAACAATAAACGGATTTTCTATTTTTTCCAACTCTTCTTTGAGCGAAAATCTATTCGGCAATCCTGTGATTGAATCAAAATAAAGTTGCTCTTTAAGGTCCTCTTCGTTTTTGGCTATTCTTTCCATCAAAATACCGAATGTATAGCGCAAAACCGCAAAAATACCTATAAGCATCGGTAATGAAAAGAAAATAGCTTGAAAAATAGAGCTTCTAGCGCTCTCTATCTCCGGTTTTATATTGAGCGCAAAAAGCATCTTTGCAACAAGCCGTCCTTTGTGGTCGGTAATATTATATTCGCTCAGATTCATCGTTTTGTGCTCTAACTCTACGGATGGATTTGAGAAGTTAAAGTCTTTTGGAATTTTTCCGAAAAACGGGTCGTTATAAGTCACAAGACTAAAATCCCCTATTTTGTGCTTATCGTCGCCTTTGCCGAATTTTTGAATCGCACCACTATCGAACAGTATCGCAGTTTTTGCGCTTAAGTAGTCATCAAGCCTATTTTGTAAAGTTGCAACATCGGCGCCTATATGAAAAAATCCTATATATTTGCCCTCATAAAAAACCGGCGCCAAATATACAAAACTTAGCCCATAGATGGTCGGTTCAAAAGAGTATATAGGCTTATGTTCCGCATTTATCTCCGCTATTACCGATCTTTTTGCCGATAGGTTATCTCCAAACTTTCCCGGCTCTTGCATACGCAAAAAATGTATATTATCACTACCGATAAACGCCATCAGCTTAAAACGAGTTCCGTATGACTCATAAAAGGGTTTTGCAAGCTCATACAGCTTCGCCCTGTCTCTTTTTGCGAACGCCTCTTTTATCTTGTCGTTGCCGATTACGATATTCGCCTTTGCCTCAAGCTCGGAGCCGATATCTTTCATTATTACTTTATATATTAAGGATGCGTACCGCTGCTGCAAGGCTACTTTTGAATCAAGCTGCCTATATTCATCTCTCGCTTTAAGACCGGTAAAAACAACGACCAAGACCGTTGCGACGGCCATCACGACAAGCGTGGCCTTTCCGACTATACTCAAATTAATTCGCTTTTTTAATGTATTTAAATTTTTTAACATATAAGTCGATTAATATATCAGTTTTTAGTGGCAAAGTAAAGAATTTATTACATTTTAGGTGTACAATTTAGCATCAAAAACGCATAAAGGAGTTTTAAATGTTTGGCTCTACCATATCGTCAATGAACGCACATTCCACTTGGATGGATGTAAATGCAAATAATGTAGCAAATGTAAATAGTGATAAGTTTAAAAGTGTGGATACAAAGCTTGAAGAGGGTCAACAAAATAACCCGACGGCAGTCTTAAGAGAGGGCGCTGAAAATCCAACAGGCAAGAGCGGCACGGATTTGACAAAAGAGCTAACAGATCAGATTCCGACTGAAAAAGGGTTTGGCATAAATGCAACGGTTGTAAAAACCAAAGATGAGATGCTTGGAACATTGATGGATATGAAAAGCTGAAAAGCAGTTGCTGTAAAATCTGCCGCTTTTGCGGCTAGCTTTAGTGTCTTAGCGACCAGCGTAGCAAAGGCGAGCTTTGCTTGGCTTGGCGTACTATTGAGATGTTAGTCTCTTGGTTTTTTAGGAAGTGCGAAGTCTATTTTTAGTCTTCTACCCATAAACTCTTGAGCGTCTAGCTCATCTTTTGATTTTTTCGCAGCAGATGCGTCAGCAAATTCAACAAAGCCAAAACCTTTTTTGATTCCGTCTTTTTCGATAAGTCTTACTTTTGCTACTTCGCCGTACTCGCCGAATAGTGCCTCTAGGTCTTCTTTAGAAGCCTTATAGTTTAGATTGCCGACATAAAGGGTATTAAGTTCACCCATTGAAGATTCCTTGTGATATAAGTTTTCTTCGAGACACTATGGGCAAAACGGAGATTTTGAACGCATAGGAAACGAAGCTATAGATATTCTATACTAATTCATATAAAAAAGAAGCTTAAATTTTAAGCTAAAGCAAAAAATTTGTAACAATATTTTACATAACCTAAATAAACCTCCTTTTTGTATAATAAACAGAGATAAATTCGGAGTAATAAATGGGTTATTTGCTAACAATAGACGCCGGCACGGGAAGCGGACGAGCGGTTATTTTTGATGAAAAAGGCAATCAGCTTGGAGTCGGGCAAGAGGAGTGGACGCATAGCGGTGAAGATGGTGTTGCGGGAGCCATGAATTTTGACGCAAAAAGCGGATGGGCGCTTGTGTGCAGATGTATCAAAACCGCTATTGCCGAGGCTGGAATAAAAGCGGATGAGATAAAAGCCGTGACTGCCACAAGTATGCGAGAGGGAATAGTTCTTTACGACAAAGACGGCAACGAAATATGGGCGGTCGCCAATGTAGACTCAAGAGCGGGTGCGGAAGTATCGACCATGAAAAAGGAGTTTGCAGGAGTTGAAGAGGAGTTTTATGCGCAAAGCGGACAGACTTTTGCGCTTGGCGCTCTGCCAAGACTGTCATGGCTCAAAAACAATCGTCCACATTTGTATGAAAAAGTAACACACCTCACGATGATAGACTCATGGGTGTTATATCGCCTTAGCGGAGTCTTTGCCTGTGACCCTTCAAACGGCGGTACTACGGGAATATTTGACCTAGGAAAAAGAGACTGGGCGAAAGAGATGGCCTCAAAAGTCGGAATCAAAAGCGATATTTTCCCGCCTATTTTTGAACCGGGCAAAGTCATCGGCGAAGTGAGCAAAAAAGCTTCAGACGAGTCTGGCTTGGCAGTCGGGACACCTGTAGTCATGGGCGGCGGCGATGTGCAAATGGGTTCTGCTGGACTCGGCATAGTAAAAGAGGGGGAATGCGCGGTACTCGGCGGCTCGTTTTGGCAGCAGGTCGTAAATATCAAAGCGGGAGTCGTAGACCCCTCAATGAATCTTCGCATAAATCCACATGTTGTCACAGGATTATCGCAAGCGGAGGGAATTACCTTCTTTGCCGGAATGATAATGAGATGGTTTCGAGACACTCTCGCCAAAAATGAAAGAGACGAAGCGGCAAAACTCGGCATCGACGCATACGCTCACCTCGAAAAATTGGCAAGTTGCGTACCTGTCGGAAGCTACGGCATCATACCGATATTTTCCGACGCTATGAAATACGGCAAATGGATACACGCTGCGCCATCGTTTCTCAATCTACCTTTTGACTCCGAAAAGATGGGGGTAGCGGCGCTATTTCGCTCTTTAGAGGAAAATGCGGCGATAGTCAGCGGTGTAAATCTGGAAGCTATCGCAAAATTTAGCGGCGCAAATCCAGCACATATCGTATTTGCGGGCGGAGCGTCAAAAGGGTTTTTGTGGCCACAAATACTCTCAGATATAACAGGACTTCCTGTCAAAACTCCGATAGTCAAAGAGGCTACGAGCCTTGGAGCCGCTTTTGCTGCGGGAAGTGGGGTCGGCATATATAGCTCCATCGAAGAGGGCGCAACAACCCTTGTCAGATGGGACAAAGAGTTTTTGCCAAACAGCACAAATAAGCAGATATACGACGACGCCAAACACAACTGGAAGGTTGCGTATGAAAAGATGCTAGAGCTTTTGGATGTAGGCGTCACTACACCGATGTGGAAAGCTCCAGGGTTGTAAAATACCAAAAATGAAATTGGAAATTAAATGCTTTTAACAAATGAAAACGAACACGAATACAGATTTGGCGACCACGGTCCAAAATATTTGGCAAAAGGACCCAATATCGACTTTGGCGTTGTAGTCATTACTCCCGGGGAGGAGCATCCGTGTCATGCGCACGAGAGACAAGAGGAGTCGTTTTTTGCGCTTGAGGGGGAGTGCGAAGTCTGGGTGCTTGGCAAACTGGTGGTCATGAGAGCAGGAGACTATCTGCAATGCGCCCCCGGCGAATCGCACTATTTTCGAAATGTAAGCGACAAAAACTTCAAATCGGTATTTGTCAAATCTCCTCACTCACCTGAAAAAGATAGCGTATACATCGAGTGGAAACCGGGGCAGGAGTACAAAGCGTAGTCCTGCTACTTTGTACTTTTGCGACGAAATGCCGCAAATAAAATCTTTCTCCCCTCCTCCACAAAAAAGACAATCGGCGCAATGGCGACTACTGCAACCCAGTAGATAGGCTCAAAAGGCGCCGTAGCAAAAATATCGGATAGTATCGGCACAACAATCAAAAGCGCCAAAATGGCAAGCTCGATAACAACACTAGCTAGATAATAGCGGTTGCTAAAAATACCTATACTCAGGGTCGACTCCAGCTCATTGCGGCACGAAAGCCCGTTGCCGATTTGGGCAAAGACGATTGCTGCAAAAGCCAATGTCGTCGCCTGCAGATAGAGCGGGTCATTCCACTCCAAAGTAGCGCCGCTGTAGCCATGCGCATACAGATAAGCGAAGAATAGCCCCATTGACAACAAAGCCGTAAAGAGCCCCATAAAACCAAATGCTCGCAAATAGACACCGGGGGTCAAAATAGGCTCTTTTAGACTGTGCGGTTTTTTATTCATCAGCCCCCTATGCGGCAACTCCGCACCTAGTGCAAGACCGGGCATAATATCCGTTCCTAAATCTATCGCCAACACCAATGCAACCGGAAGAGCCAAAGGAACACCCATCCAAAAAAAGAGAATGTACGGAACCACTTCCGGCATATTGCTCGCAAGCATATAGGTTATAAAGCGGCGGATATTCTCATATACCGCCCGCCCCTCCTCAATCGCCTTCACGATAGTCGCAAAATGATCGTCAACCAAAATTGCGGCGGCGGCTTGCTTGGCGACATCGGTTCCCGAACCCATCGCTATTCCGACATCCGCTTTTTTGAGAGCGGGAGCGTCGTTGACGCCGTCTCCTGTGACTGCTACCGTATCGCCCATCTCTTTTAGCATCGTAACTATCAGTAGTTTTTGCTCCGGTGTGACACGGGCAAATACATGATTTTTGCGTAGTATTCGCCGCAAAGCCGCTCTTGGAAGCGACTCCAGCTTGTCCGCCGTCGTCACCTCTGAAGCAGATGAGATAATACCGGCCTCCACGCCTATCGCCCCTGCGGTCACGGGATGATCTCCCGTAATCATAAGCAGTCTAATCCCCGCCTTATGGCACTGCGCCACTGCCGGCACAATATCTTCACGAAGCGGGTCAACTAGAGCCACAAACCCTAAAAAGAGAAGATTTTGCTCTGCGTCTTGCCTTGATGAGGGAAGTGCGGCACGCTCCGACATGGCAAAGGCTATGACCCTTAGACCCAAAGCCGCCATTTTGTCGTGTCTCTCCAAAAGCTCTTTTGATTTTTGTTCATCCAAAGGTGTGGCGCTGTCACCGACGAATACCTGTTTGCACATCCCCAGTATGACCTCCGGCGCGCCCTTACAAGCTACCAAAAAGCCATTTTCCGTGTTATGTACAGTCGCCATCCGTTTGAGCTGATAATCAAACGGGTACTCCGCCGCAATCGGTCTTTGTCCACGACGCACAAGCGGGTCCACAAAACCTGACGCAAATATAAAAAATGCTTGTTCTATCGGGTCGCCGCTAGTCGCATCGGCACGGTTGCACAGCAGTACCGCATCTGTTAGCCTAGCGCTTGGCTTCTCGCCTTTTTGCTCTTCATCCCACGCCGTTACTTCCATTTTGTTTTGCGTCAGCGTACCTGTCTTGTCGGTCGCTATCACGGTCACCGCACCCAAATTTTCGATAACGGATAGACCGTTTACCAAAAATCCTTTTGCCGCCATTCGCTTGGCTCCAAACGCCAAAGAGAGCGTGACGGTGGGTAGCAAACCCTCCGGAATCAGCGCAACTAGCACACCCAGTGCAAACAAAAAAGCTTTCCAGAGATTGAAATCCCCAAAACTAGCTATTACGATAAAACTAGCGGCAATCAAAAATGAGATAACCGCAATAATCTTGGAGATACGGGCAATCTCTTTTTGCAGATGCCCCGCCCCCTGCGATACGCTTTGCGTCAGTACCGCAATCGTTCCGTATTTGCTATCTTTTCCGGTCGCAAAGACTAGCCCCGCCGCCTCTCCTTTGACGACAAAAGTGCCGGAATAAAGCGTGGTTTTGTGATGCCCCGAACCGACTACATCCGCCGATACGGATTCGCTCTCTCCTGTAAGTGAGCTTTCATTTACCCACACCTCCGAGGCGCTTATGAGATACATATCGGCGGGAACTTTGTCGCCTTCTTTTAGGACTACGATATCTCCGGCTACAATCTCTTCGGATAGCACCACGCACTCCGCTCCGCCACGCCTAAGCGTCGCTTTTGCCGGAAGAATTTTGCGCAAGGCCTCAAGGCTTTTTTCGGTTCTAAACTCCTGATAAAATCCGAAAAATCCGTTTAGGATAACGACAAAAAGAATAGCCCAGCCTATGGATGTCATATTTGAAGAGGGGTCGAAATGCGCTACGACAAAACTAATTGCGGCGGCGACCCAAAGTAGTAGTGCAAAAAAGTGGGTAAATTGTGCGAGTAGTTTTTTTGCCCACGAACCGTGCGCTACTTGGGGAATGGAGTTTGAACCGTTACGCGCCAATCTCTCTTTGGCTTCTTCTTCGCTAAGTCCGGCTTCACCGGAATCTAGCGCCGAGAAGATATCTGGTAGCTCCTCTGTTTTCATTGGATATACATCCTATTTTTTCAATTTTGCCTGCTCAAGCTCCCAGTATTCTATCGCAAATATATCTCTTTCGTTCAGGCTCTTCCAGCCGCCTAGTTTCACGGCTCTTAGCATCGCATCTATAGTGTGCGAAATAATATCTTTTAGGATTTTTGCCTCTTTTTCGTCTTTTGCGGCGACAAATACCCCCTTGCCTTTTACTACGCCCCATCTAGGCGCCTTGTCAAGAATAATTTTTGTGCCGTCGTTGTTTGCTTCAAAATAGCCGTTATACCAATCGGCATAAGCCTTGACGCACTCCACTTCTCTGCCCTCTTCTACGCTTACGGCTCTAGGCTTTGTGCGGATGACATGCTCAGGCGTGAGAGGTCCGCCGCTAAGTATCGCTTCCAAATTATCAAGGCTTGCAAATGTTTTTGCGCCTACCGTGTCTATCGCCTCTATGCCGACATCGCACCCTCGTAGCGTTGATATTTCACCACTTAAAGCCTCTTTCGTTCTCTCACTTATTTCACTTTTTACATCTATCTTTGCGTTTTGCTCCAAATAATCGGCGGCTTTTTTGACAAGAGAAAGCATCTTTTGGTAGCTCACCTCACCGTCCTCGTCAAAGCTAAAAATCCCGTGGTTTAAGAGCACAATACCCTCTATCTCACTCCACTCTCGCCCTTTTACTGCCTCCGCAATCGCTTTTGAGAGTATGAAGCCCGGCATCACATAGTCCACAACAACTACTTTGTCACCGTATATCTTTTGTATCAGCTCTCTGCCGTTTGGCGTATTCGACACCGTCACTACTGCGTCGGCGTGCGTATGGTCTACAAATTTGTACGGAATGATGGCGTGGACTACGGCTTCGATGGAGGGCGCCGGAGCCGCCTTGTCGGTCATCCCATCTTTTTGCAATCTCACAAGCTCGCTATCGCTTATCATCTCTTTTTGGGCAATACCCAGTAGCGCATCCATTCTCACCGGGGCAAAACCGCCCTCTTCTATCGTGCCCAGATCCCAACCGCTACCTTTAACCCACAGTATCCCGTCTATCTTCACAGATGTGTTGCCTCCGCCGTGAAGCACGAGATATTCGTCTTGCCCAAGTAGCCTTGAAGTCCGCACTCTTTCCTTTAAAGCATCCATAGTATCATCCTTTGATTTTTTTGCGCTAGACTTCTTACAAAACTGCTAGAACTACTCTGCCGCAAAGCGGCAAGCTTCAGCGCCTCAGCGGCAAGCGTGTATATTGAAATTTATTGAACCCTTCTTACGGCAATCTCTTCCACCCAGAAACTCTGCCCGTTATTTTCTAGTTTTAAAATCTTTATTTTTCTAGTTTTTTTGAGAATACCGGCATAATTTACAAGTTTTAAATTTGTCAACTCTTGTTTTGCCGTAGCACAAGTTCCATCCCTAAAAAACTGGTACATATCATCAATACCGAAAGCCTCTCCATACTTGCATATAATAGCACCACCGGTTACGGCATATCTCTGTCCAGACATCTCTTTGATACCTCTTAGCTTTTGCTCTTCATAACTATTTTCCCCGCAGACCCCTGATTTAACGGCGCTTTCGTATGATTTTGGATTTATTTTTTTCAACTGCTCACAGGCTGCAGGGCTTGTGTTTGAAGCGTATAAAAAATTTGACGCCAATATGGCGACTCCAACCCATTTTGCTAAGCTCATATCAAAATTTCCTTTTGTTTATTTCTATGTAGTAGTACAACAATTTGTAAATTATATGCCATACCCGCTTAGGCTTGCAGCTCTTTTCGTAATGCGCATAGCAAAAACAATAATTTGATTTGAGCTACCATAGCCGAAACAATTTTTACAGAGGGAGGTTGCGCCAATGAGTGAAGGTTTTATGTTTTTGATTGGCTCATCGATGCTGTTTTTGGCGGCAGGACTTGCGATATTCGTCCTTTGGATATGGGCTATTATCGATGTCATACGAAGCGAATTTAAAGACCAGACGACGAAGATAATATGGATTGCCTTGCTCATATTTTTGCCGTTTTTGGGAGCTGTCATCTATCCTTTTGTGGGCAAAAGTACGAAAAAGCAAAGAGAAGAGGGTGAGTGAAGAAAAGTATCGTCCTAACCACCCTCAACGCTCGCTACACGCACGCCTCTTTGGCGCTTAGGTATCTGTATGCAAACCTAGAAGAGCTAAAAGACGAGGCGGTCATCGAAGAGTTTATCATCAACGAAGATATGCAGCGAGTGGCGGAGAGTATTCTCGCCTATGAGCCTAGCATAGTCGGCATAGGGGTGTATATATGGAATGCCGAAGATGTAAAAGAGCTCATCTCCGTCATAAAAAAAGTCGCCCCAAACACGCTAATCGTCCTCGGAGGACCTGAGGCTAGCCATCTGCCGCATCGTGTTGACTTCTCGGCGGCGGATTTCGTCATATCGGGAGAGGGTGAAGAGGCGTTTGCCGCTCTTTGCAAAAAACTGCTTGCGGGAGAGATGCCAAAAGAGCGGCATATCGTAGCCAAAGCGGCTAATCTCAAAGAACTCACCCTACCCTACGACTACTACACCGACGAGGATTTGGCGCATCGGTACTTGTATGTTGAGGCGTCACGAGGGTGTCCTTTTGAGTGCGAATTTTGCCTCTCATCAATAGACGAAAAGGTGCGATACTTCGACACGGACGCTTTGATGTGCGAGATAGACAGGGTATGGGAGCGTGGCGGCAGGCGGTTTAAATTTGTCGATAGGACTTTTAATCTCAACATCACGCTTGCCTCAAAACTTCTTGATTTTTTCCTAGCCAAGCCGCTACCCTACAAAGTGCATTTCGAGGTCATCCCCGAGGCGTTCCCTCCTGCGCTAAAAGAGAAAATCGCCGCATTTGCTCCAGACACTTTACAGCTTGAAGTGGGAATACAGACGCTAAACGAAAGTGTCGCAAAAAACATCAATCGCAAAATGGATTTTGAAAAAATAAAAGAAAATATCGCTTTTTTGGAGCGAGAGACAAACGCCCACCTGCATGTAGACCTCATAGTGGGGCTTCCCGGCGAAAATTTGGAAAGCTTCGGCAATGGACTAAATACACTCACCACTCTTACAAGTAGCGAAATACAGATAGGCATCCTCAAAAAGCTCTCAGGCACAACGATGAGCAGGCACGACAAAGCGTACGGAATGATATACTCCGACAAACCGCCGTACGACATACTCTCTAATAGTCTAGTCTCGTTCAGCGAAATACAGAGAATGAAGCGGTTTGCTAGGTTTTGGGATATTACCTACAACAGCGGAAAATTTGTAAAAAGCTTGAAGCTGATATGGGGCAAGGACGCATTCAGCGGCTTCCTCGCTTTTGCCGACTGGGTGTACGCCACGGCGCAGATGACGCATCAAATATCGTTTAAGAGAATGTGCGAACTGGTGTATTGCTACTTGACGCAGGAGCTTGGGTGCGATGAGTTTGAGGCGGCGAAGATAATAGCTGAGGATACGAGAAGCTTTAGCGGAAACGGTTTGCCTGCCGTAATAGCAGATAGACTTAGATAAACCGATGATGAAATACTCCCTAAAACCGGATTTTCAAAAAGCGGCGGCCATGGGAGTGGGAACAAGCGATATTGCAGCCGTCTTGATGAGCGCAAACGACGACAAAGCTCCAGTGGATGTCTTTGTAGGATTGGACAAGGAGTCAAAGAGAAGTATAGACGATATACTAAAACTCAAAGTCACATCCAAAGAAATCCATCGAGACTAGATGCAATCAAACAGCGATTTAAAAAAGCTTAGCAAAGAAGAGATTAGGAGAGCTCTAAAGGAGTTTCTCCTACTTCTCTCCAAATCTGCTTATTTCGAGGCTCATGAGCTCTTAGAGGAGCTATGGAGAGTAGAAAGAAAAGACAAAACTACCCAAAACCTGCTACTAAAAGCACTAATCAACGCCTCCGTATCACTCCACCACACATCAAAAGCAAACTTATCAGGAGCCGCAAAATGCAAACAAACATACCTAAAATACAAACCGCTAATGGATAACTACGAAGATAGAGAACTATTCGAGGATGCATTCAACGAGTGCGATAAACTTTTGATATGTTTTTAGATGATTACCGCCTCTTAGCATTTAACTTTCCTTTGCTGGTTTTTTAGCTTGGGGAAATTGTGGGTTGTTTGTATCAAATATTGTGGCCGAATCAAAGTTGAATTTCTTAAAAACTTCGCTAGAATAAATGAATATCACTATAAAGGATTTGCAATGAAAAAGCTACTGACGATGTTGGCGCTTTGTGCCGGCGCAATTTTTGCCGCAGACGGCGCAGGAGTGTACGGCTCTAAATGTGCTATGTGCCACGGAGCAAACGGAAAAGATACATCGCTCTCTCCAAAACCGATAGCAGGCATGGCAGACACGGAAGCAAAAATCAAAGGATATAAGGCCGGAACCGTGGGCGGGGAGAACAAGGCGACAATGCAGACGGCTGTAGCAGATATGAATGATGCCGACATTAAAGCCGTATCGGCTTTTGTCTCGACGCTAAAATAACAAAAATGAAAGCGGCGGCGTTTGTCAAGCCGCCGAGATAAACAAAGCTATATGCTGATTATTTCATTTTGCTTAGGCTTATGATGTGCTCAGCCATTTCGCCGGCATCATATTTTACGCCTCTATGCTCCAAGACCTTTTGATTTTTGGCCATTTTTTCATGGTCACTCTCTATGCCGCCCTTTTTGACATCGGCTATCTTTGCTACAAGCTCCTCTTTTGTCAGTTTATTTAGAGCCGGAGCATCTGGGATTTTTGCGTTGCCTTCAGCGTGTTTGCCGTGGCATTTTGAACATGTCTTCGCATATATAGATGCGGGCGAAGCGTTTAGGCTGGATACGACTCCAACCGCTATAAAACAGAGCGTTGCATACTTTTTGTAACTAGACATCTCGTAACTCCTTTTGTATAATTCACCATAAAGTCTATTACCGTCTATATTAAAACTTGTTTAATTTTTTAAGGAAGAAAGCCTATGAGAGTAGCCATTTTATTTACGCTGTTTGCCTTGATTTTGGGCGGCTGTTCAATGAAGCTCGAACAAACGAAGCTCAACAACAAAAACTCGCTTATCAACAAAAACGAGACTATCAATATCGTTGCGCTAGACCAACAACCTTCAACCTCTGAGCTAGCAAATAAGATTACGGAATACTCGACAAATAACGGTTACAGACTCTCATCCCAAAACTACACGATACAAATCGGCGTCGCTACACTAACGGACGAGGCTATAAAAGCGGAGGGTTTTGTCAGCGTCAAATACAAATACGCATACGACAAAAACGAGTGTCCTTATTATAGCGACAGCTACGAGGCACAGGGCGGGTTTTACGGCAATATTCACAATCCTATCCGCTATAGGTCAAAACCGCACGCAAAACCGCACGACAGACCAGAACCGTACAATCCGCTCAAACCAAGATGCACGGTAACCGAAGTAGATATGTCAAAATGTCTGGATATCGTATACGACTACTCTGCGGCCTTGACGGTAAGCGCAAAAAGCGTAGCCACATTCACCCCTTCGCACATCGAAGAGTTCAAATATTGCAACACACTTGGCAGCATAGATAGAGCCATATATACGAATGCGGCAAGACAAAAAACGGTAGACGAGGTCGCAAAACAGAGCGTAAAACTTATTTTCCCGTATTATTCAAGAGTCGATGTAAAGCTTTTCGAAGATATTGAGAGTATCAAGGTCGAAAAAGAGATAAAAGAGAGGTTTGACGCCGCCCTCAAAATGATAGAAGAAAAAAACTATTCAAAAGCAATAGCAAATCTGGAAGAGATATATTTTCAGATGAACGACTACACCCCAAAAGAGGTCTGCTTCAACCTCGCCGCACTCTACGAGCATCTCGGCATGAACAAAAAAGCTCTATATTTTTACTCCAAAAAATTAGACGACATCTTCATGGAGGGGTATAGCAGGGTTATGGATAAGATGTGAGAGCGCAGTTTGTTTTTTTGGACACTATCAGGCTGCCCGCAACTGATATAAATACTTTTGAAACTCCACAAACAAATTAGCGATGCCGGACACCTCACCAAGCTTTTCTTGCGCATCCTGCAATGATTGGTATTTGTTCGTCAACAATACGGGCAGTTTCTCTTGGTCTAGCTCTTCTACGCCAGTCTCAATATATTTTCCAAGTACAAACTCTATAAACTCTTTTTGTTTCTCATCTAGCGGCGCAAAGATAGCCGCTTGCGCCGCCGCCACTCTCGCCTCTCTGGAAATAGGCTTTATATCGCCGTTAAATACATACTCAAGCACATCAAACAAGTCGCTCTTTTCGGCGTTAACAAGCTGTTGCAGCCTAATCAAATCTTCTCGCCCAAAACCAGCCGCATCTAGCTTTTCAAGCAACGCCTTTCTAGTCGCCGGAGTGCTCCAAATAGTTCTTAACTCCTCTTCGCTCTTAAAAAACTTCGGCAACTCGCCAAACAGGTTGTTCAAAAACTCCTCCGAAGAGATAGGCTTGCCATCAGCACTCCAAAACGAAGTGGACATCATGTGTTGTATCTCTCGCTCTTTGCCGTCTCTTAGTTTTATTTTTACTTTTTTGCGTTTTTCTTTTGACTCATTGCCCTCATCTGTTGGCTCTTTTGGCTCCATCGGTTCTTTAGCAGGCTTTGGCGCACTCGGCTCCTCAGGCTCTAGCGGCTCACCGTCCCACTCAGGGTCTGCAAAATGATGATACGCATCGACGAAGTCATAAATAGTAAAAAACTCTTTGCCGTCAAACAGCCTAGTCCCTCGCCCGACTATCTGCTTGAACTCTATCATGGAGTTGACAGGGCGCATCAAGACGATATTTCGGATATTTCTAGCATCCACGCCCGTTGAGAGCTTTTGCGATGTCGTGAGTATCGTCGGTGTCGTCTTTTCATTATCTTGAAAATCCCTCAAAAACTGCTCACCCATAGCGCCGTCATTTGCCGTCACACGCACGCAGTAGTTTGGCTCTTTGCTCTTTTTGACTTGATTTACAAGATTTCGCACGGCGCTTGCGTGGTCTTGCG
>JFJP01034058.1_pt1 | contig 22209 bp, 16 predicted proteins | sample 431651 | NCBI WGS metagenome assembly JFJP01 (sample SAMN02602958, study PRJNA72255) | Microbial mat metagenome, whole genome shotgun sequencing project. | biome: fresh water; feature: sink hole; material: water; isolation source: purple microbial (photo- and chemosynthetic) mats found in...
TCGATTTCTGGCCCATCAATCAGCAACCCGGCGAAAAGCCTCCGCAGCAGATCGGCCTGCATCACCGGAACCTGTTGATGCAGGGTTTCCTGCAAATTCAGAATGGCTTGTTCCATCGGCTTTGCCGAGCGTCGCGATAGTACCCAGGTGACTGTCAAACTCAGCAGCAACGCAAAAAGAATGGAGCCAATGACCAGATTCCGAACAAACAGCACCGGGGCTAAAACAAGGTCTTGGGGAAGAACAGAAATGTATGACCAGCCTGTCGCCGCAGAAACAAACTTGGAAACGATGAAGCCATCCCGTTCCTGGTCGGAGGAAACCCCGCCCTTGAGCTCAGCTGCAAGGCGTTTTTGACGCTCCTCCGACCAAGAACGGGTGATGCTGCTCACGATTTCTCCGTTGCCATCGGTCACCAGAACAATTCCGCTTTCACCGACCTCCAGCCTCTTGAGATACTCGTTGATCGATTCTTCCCGAATGAAGAAGATTACTTGTCCCAAGGGCTCGGACTGCCGGTACTCCAAAGGCAGCGACTGGAGGTAATAGAGGCCCCGAATCAGATTGGTTCTGACCCTCAGTGCGGCTTGGGGAACAAACCGCTTCTGATGCGGGGTTTTCAGAAAAAACCGGTTCCAGGAGTCAAAATCCCACGACCCATACTGAAACACCCGGGCAAAATCCTGCGGACCATTGATCAGAGCTTCCTCATTCGAAACAGCGATCTCAAGATTGCTGGAATAGATGAAGAACCGATCGATAAAGGAATTGGTCAGTGGGAAATTGGGAAGGCTTTTCGTCAGCGCCCAGACATCGACCAGCAACTGGTTGGTATCGTCGAAGGTTCTCAAACCCAGGAAGGCCTTGACCTTGGTATCGAGCGAAATCTGCTTGACCAAAGAATCGAGCTCTTGAAACCGGGAGTCGATGATGCTGCTGGTTTGTTCCAAGGTGGCAAGGTTGGACTTTCGAGCCTCGTTTTCGAGGATGGTCAGAGACATTTGAGCCAGAACGAGGCTGATGACGAGCGGGATGACCAAAATCAGCAGGTTCGACTTCAACAAACGTGAGAAAAGAGTGGCCGGATGGTTCACAGCCATTGGGATTTCCTGCGGAACTCGCCGGGGCTGAGCCCCTCAATCTTCTTGAAAACCCGGATCAGGTGGCTGGCCGACGAGAAACCCCAGGTTTCCGACAGCCCCTCCAGGCTCTGTTCGCTGCGGATCAATTGTTCCTTGACGGCGGCAATGCGGGCATGGGTGATGTAGGTTGCGGGAGTCATGCCCAATACCCGGCGGAAGGTTTTGGCAAAGTAGGTCGGCGAAAAGCAGGCCGCCTCTGCCAGTTGTTCTACCGACAAGGTTGTGCCCAACCCGGTTTCAATGACCGCTAGAGCCCGGCGTATTGAAGAGCGCCTGCCCGCCACCGACGGTGACTGAAAGTTGGCCCCTATCCAGCTCAAGAGGTCCACCAGCAACCCGTAAAGCTGCTTGGAAACGCCGGCAGACTCCGGGGGAGACTGCTGTAGTTGCCCGAAAATATTCTTCAGAGAGGCATGTGCCGTTTCGGCAGGGTTCCCCGCGAACAGAGGGCCTCCCCATTCCAGGACCACCTCCGCCAGCCGGGCGGAATCGCCCCCTTCCATGACCAGCCAATCCAGGCTGAAGGGATCATCCTCGCAGGCCCCATAGCGGTGTGCCCGGCCGGGTGGAAGCACAAACAAGTCACCGGCGGCCAGGGGCAGCTCCATGCCGTCAAACCACAGAGTTCCCTGGCCCGCCGTCACGTAGTGGACAATGGTGGAAGAGGTCCGGGCGTCACGCTCCACCAGGAAATGGGATTCCACCGGGGCAGTCCTGCCCGCCTGTGACACGGTCATCAGGTAGGGTGAGGAGAGGCTGGTTGCCGAGCGGACGTAATGGAACGAGTGCATATCGTTCTCCACTATACCAGAACCGTACTATTTCCGGCCAGGAATGTGCCTCGCCGGCTTGCTCAGGGCTTGTTGAATCAAAAAAATCGACAGGAAAGCACCATAAATCGAACATTCCTGAAACCCTAACGATCTCCTAAGCTGTGAGCATGAAAGAGAATTTCATGCAAAGCGCGTCGTTGGGTCGGCGCATTATCAACCACAGGGTCCTCTACCTCATCCTTCTGCCAACCCTTCTTTTCTATGTCATTTTTGCCTATATCCCTATGTATGGGGTGACTTTGGCCTTCAAGTCGTTTGACTATTCCTTGGGAATCCTGGGGAGCCCCTGGAACGGTTGGGACAACTTCAATGAAGTTTTCGCGGAACCTGGTTTTTGGAACGCCTTTCTGAATACTCTGATCATCGCCGGTATGCGATTGGTTATTGAGTTCCCGATTCCGATTGTCCTGGCACTTTTGATCCACTCCATACGGTTCAAGGGTTTTAAGAACTCGGTGCAGTCGATCATCACTTTTCCTCATTTTATTTCGTGGGTCATTATCGGCGGTATGGCCATCGATATTTTTGGGTCTGGCGGACTCGCCAACGCCATTCTTCGGGGTCTTGGTTTGCAACCCAACAATATCCTGAGCGACGGTGACAGTTTCCGATGGTTCCTAATCGTCAGCAACTTGTGGAAAGAGGCGGGATGGGGCTGTATTATCTATCTCGCCGCCATCTCTGGACTCAATCCGGAAATGTATGAGGCAGCGGAAATCGACGGGGCCAGTTCATGGGATAAGGTCTGGCGCATCACCCTCCCTTCCATCAGTTCCACCGTTGCTGTGATGCTCATCCTCTTTCTTTCGGGTGTCATGAACTCCGGTGGGGGTGGTTTTGACCAAATCTTCAACCTCTATAATCCTGCCGTTCAAGAACAGGCCGACATCATCGACACTTACATTTTTCGCAGAACTTTCTATACAGGTGCCTCGATGGAGACTTCAACCGCTGTTGGCCTCCTGAAATCTCTCATCAACTTCGCCCTCATTCTCAGCGCCAACTTTATGACCAAGAAACTCGGTGAAGAAGGGGTTTTCTGATGAGAATTGACCGAGGTAGTGTTGCTTTCGAAATCGGGGCTTATATTGTTCTTTCCGCTGCGGCAATTCTAACGATCCTTCCGTTTTATTATGTCGTTCTGATTTCTGTTTCGACCCCGGCAGCGGTAGCGGCGCAGCCTGTCTATCTTTTTCCGACAGTCATTGATTTCTCTGCCTACAAGATGGCCTTTGAAGGAACGTTTCTTGCCAACGGACTGATCGTATCAACAACGCTTCTGCTCGTCGGAACCTCGATCAATCTGGCCATTACCCTCTCGGCTAGTTATGTCCTCGCCAAACGAACTCTCCCCGGGGTCAAAGTCATCACCTTGCTGATTTTGTTCACCATGTTGTTCAATGGCGGTTTGATTCCGTTCTACTTGACCGTCAAAGGGTTGGGCTTGATCAACAACTTCTTTGTGATGGTCCTTCCCACGGCTATTGATACCTTCTTACTCATCATTGGTAGCGCTGGTGATTTCCGGATTATGGTTCAGGTCGTTTTTCCCATTGCCAAGCCCATTATCGCGACGCTGCTGCTGTTCTACGCCGTTCAGCGCTGGAACGAATGGTGGCATGCGATGATCTTTGTCAACGATATTCAACTCGAGCCCCTCCAGTACCTTGTCCGGCAACTCTTGATCCAGGTTAGTTCCATCATTAACTCTTCGGCTGGAGCGGCGATGGCCGACCAGATTAAGAATCAGTCTGCTCAGGCCATCAAAATGGCTTCGGTGGTTATCAGCATCGTCCCCATTCTGGTCATTTATCCTCTTCTGACGCGCTATTTCAGTCAGGGGATTCTGTTGGGGTCTTTGAAAGAATAAAGAAAAGAAAGGCAGCGTTGCTGCCAGAAAACTGAGAAATAAGGAGAAAAAATGAAGAAGCTCTTGGTATTCGTTCTTCTCGCCGGTTGGGCGGGTTCGCTTTTTGCTCTCGATACAAGCAAAAAGCTTGAAATTAAGGTTGCGGTCTGGGACGTGCAGTCGGCGTTTGCCGATGCCAACGATCCCGTCCTTAAATATGTTCAAGATAAGTTCAATGTGACGTTTAAGCCGGCCGCCATGGGCTGGGATGACTGGCAGGCCAAGCTTAATCTTTGGGCAGCCTCGGGTGATATGCCTGACATCGCTACCATTGCCGACAGAAACATCGAGCTTAAGTTCATCAAGCAGGGTGTGATTCGGGCTCTTCCCAGTGATTTGAGTGCTTATCCTACACTGAAGGCACTTTTTGCACAGTCTGATGTGAAGCCTTTGGCTGTGAACGGTAAATTCTATCAAGTTCCCCGCCAGGGCGTGACGGAAGAAATGCAAGGTTTTGGAAGCGACCGTACCATCATTGTTCGTAAGGACTGGATGCTGAAAGCCGGTTTCAAGACCCCTCCCACGACCTTTGAAGATTTTCTGAAAATGGGCAAAGCCTTCGCCGATCCTTCCAAAGGGGTTTCCGGAATCGCTGTTGGTTTTGGAGGTGGTTTGATGGGCCTGTTCGAACCCGAAGCGCCTGCCATGCTCGGAGCGCATTGGAGCTTGGTGGGCGGCAAGTGGGTTCCTCCGACGATGACCCCGGCCTACATTCGAGCACTCACCCAGATCAGCCGATTGTACAACGAAGGCGCACTTGATCCCGACACCTTCATTTTGAAAGACAAAGAAGGAATGGACCGTTTTGCCCAGGGCAAAGCCGGTGTTCTGATCTATAACGGTGGTCCGAGTCATCTCAAGATGCTTTATGACCGCTGGAAGACCTATCCTAACAATCCGGACTTCGCCAGCACGATCATCCAGATCCCCTCTTGGAAAAATAGCGACGGCAAGGTTTATCGTACCGAGATGGAGAGTTACTGGTCGAGCAATATCTTTTCGGCCAAGATGGACGACGTCAAAATGGCGCGGGTTCTCGCAATTCTCGACTGGTTCCGTTCCGAAGAAGGGTTGAATCTTAACACGTACGGCCTGGAGGGTGTCGATTACAAAAAAGATGGTAGCAAGATGGTCATCACCCGAGAAAAGGACGCGACCACAGGACTACCCGTCTCGCTCGGAAAAAAATACCCCTCCATCAGTTCGATGTTTACCCACTTGGCGATTTGGTCGGCCGACGTCACCATGTGGCGCAAAGACGAAGCCAACTACGCGGCCTACGGTGTGGGCCCCCTCGATATCGCCATGGAATCTCAGCAGTGGCGCAAGGCTAACACCACGCTTTGGAAACCCAATTGGGACATCTATTTCCTCGATTACCCCGAAAAGGATAAGTTTTCTCGTTCTGATATCACCAACCAAGACACGATCAAGCTGATTCTTGACAAACAGGATCCAGTCACGGCCTGGCCCAAGGTTATCGAGAAGTACCGGGCTCAGGGACTCGACAAGATCATCGAGACTGTCAATAGTAGGATCAAGAAGTAACACGTCAGGGGTGAGGGGAACGCGTGCGGCAGTCTTTTTCGTTGAAGAGCCAGCTCCTGTTCTTCTCATCGCTTTCTTTTGCCGTTCTGGGAGTATTGCTGATCATTCAATACTCCCAGCTGTTGACGTCATCGTCAGAAAAAGCGGACCAATTCGTCAACTCCATTTTTCTTCAATTTTACAACACGATTGATGGACGCCAGCAGGAGTTGGCGCGGATTCTTACCACGACTGGAAACGACCAGGCTCTGCAGGATCACTTACAGGCCCATACTCCCCTCGAAAAGTACACCTCCTATCGGGTGTTGCATGCCAACCTTGTCAACTACTCCGGTTTAGCGCGTGGTGTTGAGGATTTCATCCTCCTCAGCGAAAATGGACGTTCGTTATCGTTACCGAGCAACCCCGAGTATTTGGCCTGGGTTGAAGAATTTAGTCGAAAGATTTCCCCGGACTACTTCGTTTCAGACGTCCGCAGAATCTCGCTGGGTGGGCAATCCAGCAACTCCTTTCTGATGGGCATTCAAGTGGGATTTTCACCCAGTGGGAATTTGCAGCAGGCAACTTTGGTGGTCCGGGTCAATCCGCAAACGCTTTTTCCATTAACCGACGAAATTGGCCTGTCGCCGGGGTGGCACTATTACATCACAAGCCGGGAAGGAACCGTTCTTGCGAGTGATGTTTCTACGGCAAAATACCTCCCCCTCGTCCTTTCCTCACCCGACTCGCTGATCCTGCGGCGAATGCTTTCTTTCTTGGGGGGAGAGGTTATCCTCGAAGTGCCTCGGGGGTTCATGAATCGTGAACTGATCCAAGTTCAAATTGGAACGGCTTTTCTTTATACAGCAATCTATCTGATTCTTTTCTTGGTCAATTGGAGGTTCGTCAGAAAGATCAGTCGGACTCACACGACGCTGTTGGAATCCATTGAGGCGATTTCCCATAGTGGCGATGGAACGCAGGGTCCGGCTGTCGTTCTGGGGGGGTACCGTGAAGCCGAGACCTTGGCGAACGGTTTCAATGCCATGAATTCGGCCTTGATTACGATGCGCCAGCGAGTCGTGGAAGAGCAATCGGCAAAGGTTCAGCTCGAGTTACGGGCGAAGATCGCCCAAAACGAGTACCTTTTGGCCCAAGTCAACCCCCACTTTCTTTACAACGCCTTTGAAACAATTCGAGGACTAGCGTTTAAGACCGGTCAGAAAGAGATCGCCGAAATCACAGAGGCACTCACACGGATTTTCCGCTATTCCTTGAAAGCAGAAACCATGGTTCCCTTGAGCGAAGAGATCAAGACCGTCAAAGCTTACCTCAAGATTCAAGAAACCCGCTTTGCTGGTCGGTTTTGTACTGAATACCAACTGGACGAGCCCATGATGGAATGCTTGGTGCCTAAAATGATCCTTCAACCTATTGTGGAAAACGCTGTCGTTCACGGGCTCGAGGGGTTGCTAGGACAAGGAGAGTTGGCCTTGGTCGTCGAAGATTTTGAAGGTCTTCTGCGAGTCACCATTTCTGACAATGGAGTCGGCATGTCACCAGAAAAAATGGCCGAACAGCTCCATCGGCTTTCCCGTCAAGTTGATGATCCCGATCGAAGCCATATTGGCATGCGAAGTGTCCAAGACAGGCTGCGAATCGCCTTTGGTGAGTCGGGGCGGTTTTCTCTGGAATCCTCTGATCGACCTCCCACGGGAACCAAGGTGATCTTGATGATGCCTGGCTTAGGGGATGTCAAAAAGGAGGTGGCGAGTGTTTCGGATCCTCGTCGTTGACGACGAACCCCTTGTCGCGGAGAGCTTTCGCGGGCTGGTTCCTTGGGACGACTACAAATGCACGGTGGTGGCGATGTTTCATTCGGCGGATGAGGCCCTCAGACAGATCGATCAATGGATGCCCGATATCGTTTTCACCGATATTCGAATGCCCGGCATGGATGGTCTGGAGTTCACCAAGGTTCTTCGCTCACAGTGGCCCCAGATCCCTGTCATTCTGATCACAGGACACGCCGATTTTAAGTACGCCCAGCGTGCGTTGCTGGTCGGTGCCTTTGGCTATTGCCTCAAGCCCTTCGACCTTTCTGAAATCCTCCCTCTCCTGCAAAAGGCCTGCGAACAACGCGCGGTTGTGAAGACACAACCCCTCCTTATGGGCAAAATCTTGGATCAGAACATCATTCCCGAAGTCTTTAGGCCGACAAAGAACCGGCCGATCCACCTCGTGGCGCTGGCATCGATCACCCCCTTTGAACCCCCCGGAGAGTGGGAATACTTCAGCCTTGCCATGGACCGCCTGGTGAGAGTGTATTTAGTTCAGAATATCTCGACCAGGACCCTTCGCATCTGGCTAGAATCCATCTCGCCCTCCTTGGTCCTTGGGCACGCATCCAGGGAGAGTCTCATGGATTCGACCAAACTGGAGACAACTTATCGGGATCTCAAAAGGGAAGCCTATCGTTTCTTCTTGGGGTCGGGTGCCCCCAATGGCTGGAAATTGCTGACACAGAATCTGATCCGTGAGGTCCAGCAAGGGCGTTGGGCTCAAGCCCTGGAACTCTGTACCACGTTTCGTATGGCACCTACCACGCCCGAAGCTGAAATCGGCGACGTGCAGTCCTTTCTCATCGCCATCCATGGCCTGCTCGATACCTTTGGCTCAACGTCGTCCCCTTCTTTTGGCGAAGATGACCTGGTGTTGAATTACGGGACATGGACTCAGGCCTTGCTCGAGTTGGAGGAGAGAATTGGAATCCTGGCAACGACCATTGCCGAGGTTGGTGAGAAATCGGCCCGCGACGGCAGAATCAAGACGGCCGTAGCCTACTTGCGTATGCACTCCTCGCGGCCAATTGAACTTCAGGAAGTCGCGTCAGCCTGTGGCCTGAGCGAAGCCTACCTGAGTACCCTTTTCAAAAAAGAAATGGGAGAAAGCCTGGTGACCTTTCTGAATCGAATTCGAGTCGAGGTAGCGGCTCGGTTGTTGATCGAAACCAGCTATTCACTTGAAGTCGTAGCCGAGAAATCAGGGTTCTCGAATGCCTTTTACTTCAGTCGCGTCTTCAAATCGATTACGGGACGAGCCCCGACGGAATACCGGCGGCGATAGTTTCAACGAAAAAGTCATCTCCACTCTTCACCAACCGTTCTTCAAAGAACAGCGCCCCTTCGCTGTTGACCACTTGAATTCGATGCCCATTGTGCCTCAGGACAACTGCTTGCCCCGCCAGGAACGGCAATTGGAGGCATTTCAGTGGCAACGATCCCCAAAGCACGTCAAGTCTCACGCCTTGATCTGACTTCACGATGTTTCCCCAGGCCGAATTGAGGCACCAGAACGAGCGAAACTCAGCGCCTTTGCATTCAACAGGGTTGAATCCTAGAAGCTTCCTGCCCGAATCGAAGCGGAACCCACTGTAGGCCAAAAGGAGTGAGTAGCTGGCCATCGACCGCGCGTAATTGCTCCCACACTCGATCTCACTCCAAGGGTTTCTCTTTTCTCCGTCGTAGCGGTTTCGGATGGACCGAACCACTGTCTCGGCTTCTTCCCAGAACCCATTCTGCAACAATTGCGCGGCGACTTGGTATTCGTAGCCGCTCTGCGTCTCGGTGGAATAAGTCAGGGGAACCTTCGGTCGGCGCTGGCCTTCCGGCCAGGAACAGACGACCATCCCGCCTTCGTCGTTGAGCGAGAAAATCCTCCAGGTGTTCGCGACGTCTCTAAGGTTTCTGATGTAGTTGTTTGTATACAGCGACTTCAACGCAATCCGCGTCTGTTCCGTATCGAAAACCTCCCCGAGCCCGATCAAGTTCGCATGCCATTGGGCGCACACTTGGTCGATGGCACATCCTTCGCCCACCTGGTACTTGATCTCCCCGGCCTCGCTGTTCCAGTAGGCCGTCATGATATCGTCCCCGAAGATCGAAGTGCCATCCACGTAGGGCTCGAGGAGACGTTGGTCGTTCAAATCCGTCTTTTGAACGTAATACTGGCCGTTGAAAAGGTTCTTATCTGTCCACTTTTTTCCCCGGCGGAAAAGCTCGTGAAACTCCTGGGCAGTTTCCGTCTCGCACAGGTACGTGGCGATTTCCGCGGCCGCCTTTAAAGCGGCCAAGTAAAACCCATTCATCCAGGAGTTGGGGCCGAACAACTCCATATCGAGGGTGTGGTGCTGGCGGCCCTCAAGCACCCCGTCGCGATCCGCATCCCAGCGGTCTTCGTTCGTTTCAGCCCAAGCGTAGGTGATGCACTTCTTCAGGTGCGGCCACACTGACCGCAGCCAGGCATCGTCGCCACAGATCTTCCATTCGCGGTAGCACTTGAGCACGCCGCCGAACTGACCATCCACACAGGCCCGAAAGTCCTGGGGTTCACGGCCCAAGGGCAGCTGAAGGCGAAATTGCATGCGACCGTCTTCACGCTGGTTGAAGCGAAAATCCAGGTCACGCATGCTCCGCTCGAGTTTCGGAAAAAGGAACGGGAGGGCGTAGGCGTAGTTCCACACGTGCGAACACGAGCCCTCGCACGCGCCGACGTCTTCCATGGCCCCTTCGAACGCATAAAACGACCCGTCGGTCAGCCGTAAACAAACCGGGGACTTAAGAACCGAGAGGTTGGCCGAAATGGCCTCCACGACGACATCGGGCATGGAAGACGAGAACAAGGCGTCCTTAAAGGCCGTCGTCTTTTCCAGAAGCCGACTCCAGTTCTCCAGGGCGTACCGCGCAGTGTTCGACGAGTCCTGGAAGACCGTCGCGTAGTAATTTTTCCAGTGATTGGGCACGTTGCTAGCCGGGGGATTCCAGGTATTGGAAACGTTAGGATAGTTCCACGCCAGAGCGAAACGAACGCGCTTGGTTTCGCCGGGGTTGAGAGAGAAATGAGCAGCCAGACTTGCAGTGTCGCGGTAACGCTCCGATGGTCTTTCGTCCACGCTGTACTGCCGGTTTTTCAGCGGCCCGGGGGCAGAAATATCATTCCAAAAGACTTCCAGGTTGTCACACCAACTTCCGCGGTACCAGTACTCCTGAAAACTCACTTCAGAGCAGTCTGTTGCCAGGGTCAGATCACCAAAATCGGTGTCTGTTTCATCAAACTGCGATGAGGTGAGTTTGATCTGCGAGAGGTGGCCCTCCCGAACAAAAGTGTTCTCAATCCTCTCCGTCGCGAGAGGATTCGAGACTGAGAAGCACACCGAGTAGTCCATCGCTTCTGGCGCTGGGTTTTTCACTTCGATCTCAAAAAAGGCTGCCGGGAGGCTTGAGTCGTGGTCATTAAGCGGGATGAAAGGATTGAAGGCCGTCAAACTCACCTCACCGGGAAACCTCTCATCGGCGAAATCGACTCGCGCGATCGGAAACTCGCCGACAAAAACGCAGTCTCTGAAGTGGGGCATTCCCGCCATGGTATTGCTGTCGGGCCCAAAGCCATAGCCACTATGGTGCCAGCCACCGCGCACAGGCTGACCGACGTATCCCGGTTGAAGGTCACCTTGGAGCACCCGACAATCGACGACACGGCCCTGCGACTCGGCTTTGACAGCAATATGGCTGAAACCGTTGAAGCTACGTTTATTGGGTCGGTTAAAAATCTCCCAATCAATCAGTCTGCCGTTGCCTGCTAGGCCAATGCAACCGGAGCCAATCCCTCCAAGGGGAAATGAGATTTCTTTGGTGTGAATACCCTGGTAGCTGGAATGTTGCTTCACGAGGTTTTTTCCTTATCCGCAAATGCTTAGCCTTTGACAGCGCCAACCATGATGCCTTTGATGATCTGTTTGTTGAAAATGAAGTACAGCGCGAGCGATGGAATCGTACCCATGACCATAACGGCGAACTGCAGCGAATAGTCCGCTCCGAACTGGTTGGTAAACTTGTAAATGGCGAAAGGAAGGGTCTTCAGATCTTCATTGCTGAGGTACGTGGCTGCCATGATGAACTCGTTCCAACAGGAAATGAACGTCAGAATCATGATTGTCACCAAGGCAGGCTTAGTAACTGGCATGATGATCTTGAACACCACAGCGAAGTACCCACACCCATCAATGATGGCCGATTCATCCAACGACTTGGGCACCGATTCGAGGAACCCGGTCATAATGAAGACCGCAAGAGGCATCGAGAACGCGACGTAGGGAATGATCAACGAGAAATAATTGTCGCGGATCCCGAGAAGGCTGAATACGATGAAGTTGGGCAGTAGAGTCGTGTGAATAGGAATCATCATTCCCAGAAGGATCACGATGAGGAAGAACTTGCTCAGTCGCCATTGAAGCCGTTTAAGGGCATAGCTCAACGTCAGCGCCAAGTACAACGTCACAGCCACTGAGACTCCACAAACAAGCAGGCTATTAAGGAGGAACAGAGGGATTCTGCCGCGTTCCCACGCGATGACGTAGTTTTGAAACTGAGGCGGATCGGGCCACTTGAGAACCTCGGATCCGAAGAAGTCGCCGCTCTTCAAGAGGGAGAAGTCGACCAACCAGACGAGCGGAAAAAGCTGCAATAAGGCAAAAAGGAAAAGGAGGACGACGATCAGACCCTCGGCAAGCCGATGTTGTAGGGCAAGAATACTCATGTTGTTCTCCTAGACGAGTCCGCCGTCTTTCTTGGTGAATCTGTCGAACGCAATTGTGAGACCAAGGCAGATCAAGGCGAACACCACTGAGATGGCATTGGCGTACCCGAACTCAGAACTCAGAAAGGCCTTGCTGTAGAGGTAATTGGCGACAAACTGCGTCGCGTTGGCCGGTCCCCCTCCGGTGGCGAGGTACACCACTTCCATTTGCTTGAGGGCATTGATCATGGCCAGTGTCACGTTGACGATAATGACCGGCTTCAACAGGGGTAGAGTGATCTTGAAGAGCACGCGCCATTCACCGGCACCGTCGATCCTGGCTGCCTCGTACAGCTCCTCCGGGACTCCCTTGATCCCTGCGTAGTACAGCAAAAAGCCGTAGCCAAACCCAATCCAGATGGTCATCGCCAACAACGACGGGAGTGCCAGGTTGTAATCGGCCAGCCATTCCTGCTTGAAATCGCCCAAGCCGACGGCTTGGAGCAGATTGTTCAGCAAGCCAAAGGAAGGGTTGTAGACGTTCACCCAGAGTTTTGTGACGACCACAACCGAAATCATGGCAGGAATGAAGAAGAGGATCTGGAAGAAGAGTTCGAGTTTCCCCGAAAGCTTGTCGAGCAGAACAGCCAGAAGGACGCAGATAGGGTGTTGAATCAGAACGTAGCCCAGTCCCAGCAACAGCGCGTTCAGGAGCGAGGACCAGAACACGTTGTCGTTGGTGAGCAGCTCGACAAAGTTTTGGAACCCGATGAACCGCGCATCACTGATTCCGTGGGAATCCGTTAGGCCCAGATATCCGCTGAGGATAAGGGGAAATAGGATGGCGAGGCAGAACACCAGGAGGCCTGGGGCCATCAGAAGCACAATAGTCGTGCGGTTGGACTTATGCATGGGTGATCTGCCTCCCTTGAACCCTTAATCTAGTTGATGCTGTTCTTTGCAGAGGAAGCGTCGACCTTGTCCCAGAACTGGGCGGGGGTGTTCTTGCCCACGAGCAACTCCGAACCGAAGTTCAGAACGTCTTCCTGGAACGCCGAAGTCAGGCGCCAGGCAAAGGGCTGGCCGCTGATCGACTTAGCCGACGCGAAGATGCCAGAAATGTCCTTGGCAAGCGGAGTCTCCGTGCCCATCAGGTACGCATCCCACTTCTGCGCGGGGGTCGCGATCCCCTGTTGCCAGGCGATTTTCGCCCAGTTTTCGGGCTTGAACATATACCGGAGGAACTTGATCGCTTCGTCCTTGACGGTGGACTTGGGGTTGACGCTGTAGATGCCGCCAGTTCTGCCCAGTACGTCCTGACCTGTGTCTTTTGCGCCGTCCAGTGTCGGGAAGAAGGCGAAGCGCACGTTCTTGCGGAAGTCTTCAGGGAATGAGGTGTTGGTGGCCATTCCCATTTCCCAGGTTCCCATGTAGTACATCGCCGCTTTGCCCTGCACGAAGAGGTTCTGGGCAACGCCGTAGTCGTCGCCGATGTAGCCTTTCTGGAAGACGCCGGTATCGCCGAATTCCTTCAGAAGCTTAGCCGCGTCGAGGGCAGCCTTCTGTTTGCCAAAGGTTGACTTTCCGTCCATCACTTCGGCCATAAGAGTTTGCCCCCCGCTGGTCCGGATGAGAAGGTCGTTGAGCAGCACGACCTGGTTCCAGCGGTCCTTGCCGTTGAGCGCTACCGGAACGATGCCGTTTGCCTGGAAGACCTTGGAGACGGCTTTGAGCTCACTGATCGTTTTGGGAACCTTCAGCTTATACTTGTCGAAGAGGGCTTTGTTGTAGAACAAAGCCCAAATATCGAAGTTGCGCGGGACACCATAGAGCTTGCCGTCCCGAACCGACTCCTCCAGCGCACCAGGAAGGAAGTTTGACTTCTTGAAGTCGGCGAGACCGAGATCGGCGGCATAACCGCCCTTGATCATCGGGTCGAGCGATGCGGGATCACACCAGTTCATGTAAATGTCGGGCAGTTGGTTCGATGCGGCATAAATCTTGATCTTGGTGCGGTGTGCCTCGTTGTCGTTCAACTCAAACTGGATCTTGATACCGGGGTTTTCCTTCATGTAGGAGTCGGCCAAGAGCGCGTTCAACTTGCCCATGCCTTGCGTTTGATCGGGGTTGTTGTCGGCAAACTTGATCACGGTTTGTGCTGAGGCAGCTGCTGCCGCCATCAGTGCGCTTGCCAGAACCAGAAGCATCTTCTTCATTGCAGGAACCCTCCATCACCATTTTCCTGGTGGAAAGACAAAAATCGCCAACCCAAAAGGGTCAACTTGTGACCGCCGTCCCTCGCCGAACCGAGGTCAAAACTTAATAATCTGACCGTAAACGCAACCGGAAGCGCTTCCGGAGGCGTTTACAGGAACATTGAACCCGGTTATACTTTTTGTCAATGAGTATTTTTGGGGAATTTCCATGATCACCATCAAAGACATCGCCCGCCTGTGCAACGTCTCAGTCACCACGGTGAACCGGGCCCTCAGTGGCAAGCCGGACGTGAATCCCGAAACAAAGAAGCTGATCGTCGAAACCTCGGCACTCCATGGCTACCGACCCGACCTTCTGGCCCGACGACTGGCCAAGGGATCAAGCCAGGTCATCGGAATCCTGGCCTTCGACTTGGAAAACCCGTTCTTCAACCAGTTCGTGAGCCATTTCCAGAGGTTCGCCAAGGCCCTCGGCTATGGAATCCATACGGCTCTGATCGAGAACCGTTCGGAAGACGAGCCTCATGCCTTAATCGAGCTGGCAAGTTTGCGCGTGGCCGGCATCGTCTACGTGCCGCTGAATGAGGGTGAGGACTATGAGGCCTTGGTTTCCAGCCTCGGCGTTCCCGTGGTGTGTCTGATCAACCGTCTTTCTTCGAAGTTTGATTTCGTGGGCACCAACGAGGCCGAGGTCATGGCTGAACTAGTCCACGAGATCCTCGATCGCGGTTACCGGAGAATTCTGTTCTTCAGCCCCAGGCCCCTAGCCGAAGAAGGCCTCAACCGCTATAGCCTCCTCGAGCGCGAGCGAGGCGTGGTCGACGTTTTGAGGGAGGACCCCCGGGTGGAGTCGTGGGAGGTCATCGACAAGGAAATCGACTGGACGCCTGTCGCCGGGAGGATTCGCGAGCAACCGGGGACCACCGCCGTTGTCTGTTTTAACGATTTTCGGGCACTGAGCGTGATGCGGTCGCTTCGGGACCACGCTCTAGAACCCGGGCGCGATTATGGGCTCACCGGGTTTGACCAGTTGGCCATCGCGCAGTATTTCCGCCCGCTGTTGACCAGCATCGAGTTCCCCGTGGCAGCCATGGCGGAAAGTGCCCTAGACTTCCTCTTCCAGGCCATGGAACCGGAGAACAGGGGGGGCGGTCGTGAGCTGATTGTGCCATCCAGAATCGTTCAAGGAGACACGCTGCAAAGCCGGGGGTGGCTTCCCAAGTAATCAGGTCCCTGGCAAATAAATTCGACAAGAAATCCCAAAAAATCGCACATTGCTGAAGACGATATTTCGTTTTAGCCTCACTCTGCGGAGAAATACAATGAATAAACCTTCAAAAACAGAAAAGTCCGAATCCTTCCAACCAGGCGAATTCTGGAAAGACAACAACGGAGTTCATATCAATGCGCATGGTGGGGGTATGCTCTTTTTCGAGGGGACTTACTATTGGTTTGGTGAGCACAAATTGGAGGGCACCATAGGGAATACCGCTCAGGTGGGAGTCCATGTTTACTCCTCCAAAGACTTGTACCAGTGGAACGATGAAGGAATCGCGCTGAGCGTGTCGCATGATCCTCATAGCGATATCACCAAAGGTAGTGTGATCGAACGTCCCAAGGTGATTTACAATCACAAAACAAAGAAGTTTGTGATGTGGTTCCACCTTGAACTGAAAGACAAAGGCTATGATGCCGCGCGAGCAGGCGTGGCTGTGGGCGACAATCCGACGGGACCTTTTACCTTCCTCAAAAGTTTCCGCCCCAATGCCGGACATTGGCCTGTCAATGTGCTGGCTTCTCAGAAACTTCCCATTTCAGAAACGGTAAAATCCCAATACTGCGGGGGCAAAGGCTGCCTTCCTGACCATCCAGACATCGTCAATCTGTTGGGACGTGATTTCAAGGGCGGGCAAATGTCCCGTGATATGAACCTCTTCGTCGATGACGATGGAAAGGCCTATCACATATACTCTTCAGAAGAAAACAGCACGTTGCATATCTCGCAATTGTCAGACGACTATTTGACGTGTTCGGGAATTTACGGCCGTTTTTTTGCTGACCGTTATATGGAAGGCGCTGCCCTGTTTAAAGCCCACGGAAAATACTACCTCATCGCCTCGGATTGCACTGGTTGGGAACCCAACGCTGCCCGTTCAGCCGTCGCCGATTCGATTTTTGGCCCCTGGAGAGAGTTGGGAAATCCAGCGATAGGACCGCACTCTGAAGTTACCTTCTTTTCCCAAAGCACCTTTGTCTTTCCTGTCGTTGGGAAAAAGGATGCTTTCATTTTTATGGGGGATCGTTGGCGAGGTGAGAATGCCATCGACGGCCGCTACATCTGGCTTCCGGTGGAATGGGAAGGGGAACGACCACGGATTCAATGGGCAGCTGAGTGGGATCTCGGTGTTTTTACGAGCGGACGTAATGGAACGAGTGCATGATGGTTCTCCACTATACCAGAACTGTGCTATTTCCGGCCATTGGAATACCTTGACAGTCTTTGCACAGCCGATCGATAGTGCAGCCTGATGACGAAATCGAATCGACCTGGACTCTCCCTTCGTCAAAGTCTCTTTCTGTCGAGCATGGGCGTCTTGTTTCTTGCCACCAGCCTCGTTGGAGGAACTCTCTATTTTGTTTACGAGACAGCCCGGTTGGAGGATGCGAAAGATTTCGCAAAAAGCCTTGCGGCTTCTGCCTCAGAGAACGTCTCGAACCATGCCCGTGAGGTTGAGGACTTTCTCTGGTCTAAGCTAGCCTTCGATGGTTTTTTTAGTCAAAACCAATTATCAGCAACTACCGTTTATGCTCAACAGAAAACCGCCCGTGACTTGGCGTTTCAATTGTCTGCGGTTCAAGCCCCAATCCTTGAGTACTACTTGGAAAACGAAGCGGGGCATAGCCTCAGTTTTTCGGTCACGGGAGAGTTAGTCACGCTGCCGTCCACCCTTGCTCCGGTCATCGCCACAGAAAAAAACAAAAGCCGTCAGCTTTGGGGTGCTGCCCAGTGGAGAGTCATCCCCAGCCGTTCCAATATGGTGTACCTGTCCAGAGCCATCTTCGATCCCGAGACGACTGCCTATGCCGGATTCTTTCTAGCCTTGGTTCCCCTCGCCTTCTTTGATGCCATGGTAGCCGACTTGGTTCAGGAGGATGCCGGTATCATTCTCCAAGACCGTGGTGAACGAATCGGTCATGACGACCTCAAAGAGGTCCTTCTGGGGGACGGCCGGGAAAGGTCCGCTTCGTTTGATACCAATGGAAGTACCGTCTACTACTCCACCGGCTACGATCAACGTGACCGATGGGGGGTTGCGGTTCTGATTTCCAGGAATCTCGTTCTCGACAACCTGTCGGCGGCACGTGCTTTGGTTGCCCTTGTTGCGGCAGTCTGCTTTCTTTTTGCCCTCGCCTTATCCTACCTCCAAAGCCGGTCGGTCACCCGCAGCCTGGAGTCATTGACGCAGTCCATCCAAGCGGTTGCTGGGGGAGACCTTGCCGTGACAATTCCTGTTGAAGGCGGGCGCGAAGTCGCTGCCTTGGCACGAAACTTCAATGCTATGGTGGGACGGCTGGATGAAATGCTGAGGGATCTGTCGCAGGAAAGAGGGGCCAAGCAAGAAGCCGAACTTCGCTCCCTCGAGGCCGAATACCGCAATCTTCAAGCCCAACTCAACCCCCATTTTCTGTACAATGCGCTTGAGACCATCAATAGTCTGGCAAAGCTGGAAAAAGTACCCCGCATCGCCACACTGGTTTCTGCCTTGGGCGTGCTGTTGCGCGGTGCGTTGGGTCAAGCTGAGCAAACCGTCACCCTTTCCAGAGAATTGGACTATTTGAGAAGTTATCTGCTGTTTCTTCAGACGGCTCTAGGAAGCGATCTCCATGTCGAGATTGACGTGCCTGCGCGATGGGGCGGGCACTCTGTTCCGAAATTCCTCCTTCAACCTCTGGTAGAGAATTCGCTCCGTCACGGTTACCCCGATGGGGTTACGAATGCCAAGATTCGAGTTGTTGTTTCCGAGGGTGAAACGGGCACATGGGAAATCCAAGTCTCCGATAATGGTGCCGGAGTTTCTGCCTCTCGTTTGGTAGAATTAAGGGAATGCCTGTTGCATGACCAAGGCTGGCCGCTCTCCTCGAATTCGGGTGTTGGACTACACAATATCCATCGGCGTTTGGCTATCAAATATGGGGCACTGGCAGGGCTTCGCATCGAGTGTCCTGGTCAGGGAACCGTTGTCACCATCGTACTTCCCCTGGAAGCGAACTAAATGCACAGAGTTGTTCTGGCCGACGACAATGCCTTGGTGATCGACTCGTTGATCCAGTCCATCCCGTGGGAAACCCATGGTTGCGAGGTAGTGGGCCGGGCAAAAGACGGCAGAGGAGCCTTGGAAACGACCCTTGGCCTGCACGCCGATATTTTGATCACCGATATCCGCATGCCCATTCTTGATGGTCTGACCGTGGCAGAATCGATTCACGAAGCAGGCGCACGAACCCGCGTCATTATCATCACTGGCTTCGCTGAGCTGGATTACGCCCGTCGTGCCCTGCGCTCATCTGCCGTCGATTTTATTCTCAAGCCCATCGACAACAACGAGCTGGAGGCCGCCCTCGATAGGGCCATCGCGGCTCTCCCTGCGAACGCCGATCCGCCTTGGATTGAAGGGGATTTCAGCCCCTTGGTACGAAGGACGCTCGAGTATCTCGAGGCTCAGGCCGGTGCACTTTTGACCCTGGAAGCCGTGGCAGGGCACATGGAACTGAGTTCGGGACACTTGAGTCGCGTTCTCAAAAAAGAGACGGGGCTGGGGTTTGTTGAGCTTGTTAACCGGTACCGCATTCACGAGGCGATCCGGTTGTTGAAAACAACCAACCTTAAGGTGTACGAAGTGGCAGCTCGGGTCGGCTTTGAGAATCCTGCTTACTTTCATCAAGTTTTCCGCAAGCTGACCGGACAAGCCCCGCGGGACTATGTCAGAAAACCTAACAAAATGACGGATCCTCTCACTTTCGGGAAATCTAGAACGACCACAGACTGACTGGGAATTTCAATCCTGAGGAGGTCTTCCATGACCATACTAAAACGAATTGCCACGTTGACAGTGGCAATCTGCCTGGTAGCAGCAACCGCGACTGCTCAGACTGCCAAGCCGGTTACCATCCGGTTGTTCCACCATATGAGTGAGCAATCGAAAAGAGACGGGCTCGACAAGGTGATCGCCTTGTTCACCAAGGCCAACCCCAATATCAAGGTGGAGGTCGAAGCCACGGACTTCAACAGCTATGGCACCACCCTGAAAGTCAAAATCGCAGCAGGCGATGCCCCCGACATCATGTTTGGTCTCCCAACGGTTTACTCCGACCTGGTGAAGGCAGGCCAAGTTCTCGACCTGACCGGCAGTTCCTTCCTTGCGAATGTGTCGTCTTCCTCCTTGGACTCTGTGAAAATCGGAGGAAAGGTCTACGGCCTTCCGCTCGATGTGCAGACCATGGGAGTCTTCTACAACAAAGCGCTGTTCGCGGCCAACGGTTGGAAAGTGCCCAAGACCTATCCTGAACTGATCACCCTGGCCAAGGCCATCAAGGCCAAGGGTTTGGTTCCCTTTTCTTTCGGGTTCAAAGACGCTTGGACGGCCCAGGTTCTTTTCGCAAGTGACCTCAACGGTGGTGCCCTTGCAAAAATGCCTGATCTGTTCTCAGCAACGCTTACCAGGACCAAGAAGTTTGCCGCCTATCCTGAATTGAGCGCTGCCTTTGATCGCTACGCCGAGCGTTTGGGTTATGGAAATGAGGATCCGTTCAGTGTGAGCTATTCCCAGCAGCTGGATCAGTTTGCCACGGGAAAAACCTTGATGGTGGCACAGGGAAACTGGGCCGTCGGTGACATTCGGAAAGCAAACCCCACAGGACAGTTTGGATTCTTTACCAACCCCTCCTTCGCCAAGGAAGCAGACAACTTACTCGATATTTCGGTGGACGATTGCTTCATGGCCAGTGCTCAAACCAAGAATAAGGATGCTGTCTTGAAATTCCTGGCTGTCATGGTGTCCGCCCAAGGGGCGGCAACTTGGGCTGAAACCGCCCAAGTTATCTCGGTGGTGAAGAACGTCAAACTAGCATCGGTTGACCCCATGCTTTCCGACATACAGGCCATCTTGACCTCGGGAAAGACCTTCAACTTTGGTCCGGTTTACGTTTTGACCGGCCAGTATGACAAGACCTTCCGCCAGATTCAGGAAGAGTTCGCCGCTGATTCCAAGCGAAACACCAGCGCTTACATCAGTCGGCTTGATGCGGAGTTCGACAAGATCAAGGCCATGGAATAAAAAGATCGGAATCCAGAGCGGGTGGGGCCAGCCCTCCCGCTCTGCTGACACCAAGGAAACCCATGAAAGCTTCTGCACGCGCTCGGGCCTTCGGCCGGTCCCTCCCGGACCTCTGGTTTGTTCTTCCAGCCCTTATCTTGTTCATTTTTGTTGTCGTTGTCCCGTTCTTCCGCGGTTTTGGAATTGCCTTTACTAATTGGGATGGGTTTTCCCCCAAGCAGACCTTTGTCGGATTTCGGAACTTCCTCCTCTTGCTTACCGACTCGGCTCTTTTACCCCCCCTGTGGAATACCCTGTATTTCACCGGGATCACGGTCGTCATGGTCAACATCCTGGGTCTCGCGGTAGCCCTCGGGGTCGACCGGAAATTCCCGGGGGTCGGGGTTGTGAAGACAATCTTTTTCCTCCCTATCGTTGTGAGTCTGGTTCTTGCTTCGTTCATCTGGTCCTATCTGTTTTCCGATGTCTTTCCCCGGATTTTTCATGCGCCGGGATTACTGGGATCGGCAGACACCGTCATGAGCGGACTGGCACTGATTTGTCTTTGGCGCGACACAGGGCTCGCCATGCTGACCTACTTAGCCGCGCTGAAAACCATTCCCGAGGAACTCAAAGAGGCTGCCATGATTGATGGTGCCGGAATCTGGCAGCGCTTCCGAGTGATTACCGTGCCGCTCATTGTCCCGGCCTTCACCATCAATGTCACGTTGTGGTTGGGGTGGGGCCTCAAAGTCTTTGATTATCCCATGGCGGCAACCGGTGGTGGTCCAGGCGCCGCCAGTTGGACCTTAGCGATCTATGTGTACGAATATGCCTTTCCCTATGGAAAAGCTGGTTATGGACAAGCAGCCGCCTTGGTTCTCTTTGTTCTGGTTTTTACCCTTTCAGCCTTGGTGACCAAGATTCTGCGAAGCAAGGAGCTGCAATCATGAGCCGTTCCTCAACCCGGGGGTATTTCGTTCCTTTTCTTATGATTGTTGCGGCTCTGGCCTATCTGGCTCCGTTCTACGTCAGCGTTGTGTACTCGATGAAAACGGCTCGTGACTCGGCTCTCGATCCTTTGGCTTGGCCCGTTGTCCCTCATTGGGAGAACTACACCCGAGCCATCGACGTTTCCAACTTCTTCCAAGCGCTTGGCAATTCCTTCGTGGTCACGGTGTCGGTTGTCATGATCCTTGTATTGGTATGCTCGGCAGCGGCCTGGCCACTGGCCCGAAACCAGAGCCGAGTCTTTCAGGGGCTGTACTACCTTTTCCTGGCATCGATCATCCTGCCCTTTCAGGTCATCATGTTCCCGCTCTACGCCCAATTTCGAGCCCTGGGGCTGCTGAACTCCCTCCCGGGTCTGGTGCTCGCCATCTCGGGATTCCAAATCGGTTTTACCATTTTTCTCTACACCGGGTTTGTGAAGACAGTGCCCCGTGAACTGGAGGAAGCGGCCCGAATCGACGGATGCGGTCGTGGTAGAACGTTCTTCCTCATCGTGTTTCCCCTGCTGAAACCCATCACCTTCACCGTTGCTGTCCTGGCTGCTCTGTCGGCTTGGAACGATTTTTCCATCTCGATGATCTTTGTCCAGAGAGACGAGGTCCGCACCCTGCCCCTCACTCAGTACTATTTCTTCGGGCAATACAGCGTCGAGATCAATATGGCCTTTGCCGCCTTCACGTTGGG
>JFJP01037825.1_pt1 | contig 22197 bp, 18 predicted proteins | sample 431651 | NCBI WGS metagenome assembly JFJP01 (sample SAMN02602958, study PRJNA72255) | Microbial mat metagenome, whole genome shotgun sequencing project. | biome: fresh water; feature: sink hole; material: water; isolation source: purple microbial (photo- and chemosynthetic) mats found in...
TACCGGTACAGGTGGTGATAGGATTTTCTGGGAAGTTTTTACTCCTAAAGAATAGCTAGTCCCCAATAATTATTGGATAATAAATTTTAATTCTTCTTAATAATTAAAACAGTATTATAATGAGAAAATATATAAAATTTAAAATAATTGGCCTTGCATTGGTGATGGCAGCTTTCGCGGCATGCGATACTGCTGATCAGGACGTAAGCCCTATTGTTAGCCCGGATGGTTATCCTGTGGCTACATTTACTACCGACTTTACTGGCGGCAGTGTTAACGAAGGTGATACTATTAAATATACTATCAAATTCGATAAAATGATTGACCGTTCAGTTACTTTCTCTTTGCGGCAGCTTGATGGTGATGCTGATGATGATGATTTTTCTGTAGCTTCTGCTGTTATGCAGCCTTACACCAAGGAAGTGGAGATGCTTCTGATCATAAACAGCGATGACGCTCTTGAAGGTCCTGAATCTCTCAAATATGAAATCAAAGCGTATAGCCTTGCTGACAAATATTTGGTGAATCCTTCAGTAGTATATCCTACTGTTGACCTGACAATTACAAATGTTAATGATCCTACATTGCTTACTATTGTATTCAGCTTCGACACAGAAGACGATATTGATATCGTTACCTGGAGTGAAGTTGACGGAGCTTGGGGTGATGGTGGTGCCACCGGCGCTAATCCTGAAGTTGATAAAGCAATTTGGCTTGCTGATCCCGTTGGTACTTACTATGTTAATATCATGCATTGGGGTGCTGATCCATTTGATTACACCTTTACATTAGGTCATCCTGATGGTTCACTGCAAACAATTACAGGTACCTTCGATTCTGCTAACCTTGGAAATTACACTGTTGATGATTGGACTGCTTGGGGAGATTCTTATCCTTGCTACCGGGTTTTGAAAGTTGTTAATAACGGAACTAGTTTTGTTGTAACAGCCCTATAATTATCCTTTTAAATTAAAAAAAGCTGCTCTTATTGAGCAGCTTTTTTTTTGACCGAAAACTCGTTCAATTTCAAATCATTTTAAAGTTGTTTCGATTTTATTTCGTAATTTAAGCGTTCTTCCAACAAATAACCCTTTTTGTCGTTATTGGCTTGTCGACCCCGTTGCACATTAGCTTCGATTGCTTTCAGTACGGAAGGATAGACTTGAAAAGTAGATAAACAATGAAATTTTTTTAATCAAAAAAATGAATCGTAAAACATTAGCCAAATATCTCATTCTTTGCTTGATAGGTATTGTAGGATTCCTCTATGGCCTCTCTTGGCTGGGCGTAATTGAACTAAATAAAAAAGATGCACAGTATTTTGCCCCTGATAAGCCCGAAGGTTTTGTGCAGTATTTCAAAGAGATTACCACTCCAATCGGTTTATCGGCTAGCGGTTACCCTGCAAACTACGCTTATAATGAATTGCTAAAGGCTAAGAATTTCTCGAAAAGTAAAAAGCAAGCCAGCACTAACCTTCTATGGGTACAACGTGGGCCTGTGAATGTTGGGGGAAGAACTCGCTGTATTCTTTTGGATCCCGACGATCCCTCCAAAAACACTTGGTTTGCCGGAACAGCTGGCGGTGGGATATGGAAAACTACCGATGCTGGCCTGTCATGGATAGATATTTCCCCCGATTTGCCAAATTTATCAACAACTACACTTTGCATGGCCCCTTCCGATCATTCTGTTATTTTCGCTGGAACTGGCGAAGGTTATGGGGGCGAAGGCATGATAACCGGTAACGGTATTTTCGTTTCCCGGGATAAAGGCGGAAGCTGGCAGTTGCTGGAATCAACCGATCAGAACAATGATTTTCGTTTTGTCAATAAAATTTGGATTGACCCCTTGGATAAGAACATAGTTATTGCCGTAACAAATACTGCTGTATTGAAGTCAGTTGATGGGGGTGTCAGCTGGAAAAGGAAATTCAGTAACGGTTACCGGGTTCAGGATATCATTCAAAACCCCAGGAATCCTAAAGTTTTGTATGCTGCCGTTAATACTTTTGGGGTCATAAAATCTTCCAATCAGGGCGAGACCTGGGTCCATTCAAATGCTGGAATTGGCTTGGGCTATCGATATGCTCTGGCCATTAGCCCTGTCGACACTTCTTATGTATATGCATGCATTGAAAATTCCACTGAAAGCATGGACGTGTATTTGTCAGTGGATGCCGGAGGCAATTGGCTAAAGCAAAGAGATTTAAGTGGTTCGTTTTTTAATTTTCACCAGGCTCAAGGCTGGTTTAACAGTGTAATTGAGCCTCATCCCTTTAAACGAAATGAAGTTTATGTGGCTGGAGTATATATGGGTCTGCTCAGCTTTACAGGAAACACTTCTCCCAGTTCGCCCATGGTGCTTAGTGCGCTGACTTCCGGAACAGAAGGGTTTATGGATTTTATTAATTTTGGCGGGGAATTCCTGGAGGGAGGGTTGTCTACAGGGCTCGCTGAGGGAGCTTCCGTTACCGTCAATGACTTTGTAAGCATTGAACTCCGCTTCGGACCGGGGAAGCATCAGAAAGCCCACCGATTTACAGTACCTGTTGGCAGTGGGCCGGGTGTTGCCAAGACGGATTATTCGTATCAGGATTACGTTGATGTTCCCTTTGAAGCCTGGGACACGAAGAACAATATTCAATTATCGGTTTCTTTTCGAGATCAGGAGCGCGATGGATTTTTTAACCTCATCGAACGGGAAGCTGACAATGATATCGACGGCAGGGAGTATATTTTTATTCATGCCATTCCGTATCTTCCTTTCTCGCCCTCTTCGGCGATCACGAAAAACGGCGGGCATTATGAAAAGATGATGTATTTTTTCTGGCCCACACTAGCTGAAAAACAAAATTGGAACCCGAATGATTTGGCAGAATCCAAAATTAAAATAGAATTTGGGTCGGCCTTGTTACGGGAAATGGTAACAACGATTATTCAAAATGGTTCCAAAAATACAAATCTCCATGTGGATCATCACGATTTGGTTGTGATTCCGGGCGCGAGTGAATTGGATCCTATTCGATTGATTAGTGCAAATGATGGCGGGGTTGCTCATTCCCAGAATGGTGGCAATACCTGGGTTCAGCTCACCAATGGCTTTATTACCACTCAGTTTTATGGCGCTTCGAAGAAACCCGGGGAACACGAGTATGTTGGAGGATTGCAGGATAACGGCACATGGCAATCGCCCGCGAGTATTGAAGCTACCGATAAGTCCTTATATAATTTCAGGCTTTCGGGGGATGGTTTTCAAACACTTTGGAACAATAGCGATCCGAAAAAGATTCTGGCCAGTATTTACAACAATCGTATTTATTCGTCGATTAACTCGGGTTTAAGCTGGCAATCAGCCAATATCGGCATAAACGATGACGGGCCTTTTATTACCAAGCTTTCAAACTCTCGAAAAAACCCGAATCTTGTTTTTGCGGTGGGTGCGAAAGGGATATACCGTCATGCGACTTTTGGCATCGGCAAAGCCTCATGGAAACTTTCGCCAATTGATGAGGGTTGGACACTTAACAGAAGTGCTTACAGCAGTTCGAACGTAAAGGTTTCGCAAATGGACTCATCCATTGTTTGGGCCGGTACCGGAATGTTTAATTCTCCGCTTTTAAATATTTTCCTTTCCAGAGATTTTGGGGTAACTTATTATCCGGTAAACAATTATGAACAAGTCGATATGGGTCTCCTCAGCGGAATGGCTACCCATCCCTTTAACAGGGCCGAGGCATTTTTGTTATTCTCTTACCGTGGGAGTCCCAAAATATTGAGAACAATGGATTTTGGGCAAACCTGGAACGATATTTCCGGATTCGGAACCGATTCGCTCAGCTCCAACGGCTTTCCGGATGTTATTGTTCATGACTTGCTGGTAATGCCAACAGACACCAATATCATCTGGGCGGGTACTGAAATAGGGATTTTCGAAACCACAGACAACGGTATATCCTGGCATTTCCTTGAAGGTAATTTTCCCGCGGTTTCGGTATTTCAGCTTTTCGAGCAGGATGGTCAGGTGGTCGCGGCTACCCATGGCAGGGGAATATGGACCGCCAGTTTATGGCCGGTGGGAATCAAAAATACTGAAATTGCTGAAAAAACTCTTCTTAAGGTTTACCCTAACCCGGTAAGCGATTTTCTCTCTTTCAAAACAGAAGCGATGCAAAGCACAATGGCTGAGGTAAGGGTTATTTCTGTTAGCGGGGGAGTATTGTTGTCACTTAAGCTGCCAGTTGATGGGGGTTCTTCAGCAATACAAAGGATCGACGTTTCTGATCTTGTTCCAGGAAACTATTTGCTTAACGTGAAAATCGAAGGGGCTTCTCAAACAGCAAAATTCAGTAAGCAGTAATTAAGGCATATGTAGGCCATAAATAGCTTTCCTATCAGGTTTTGTCCTGCTGTAAGTGGCATGGCTTGCCCCAAATGCATATCTCATACCATTCAATAAGGGTTCACGGAATTTTTATATCTTTGCAGGGTTAAAAATTCAGAGATTTATTATGGACAAGACAACATTAACCCACCTTAGGGAGCTTGAGTCGGAGTCAATTTATGTGATACGTGAGGTGGCTGCCCAATTCGAACGTCCTGCTTTGCTTTTTTCAGGTGGTAAAGATTCTATAGTGATGTATTACCTGGCCCGCAAGGCTTTCTGGCCTATGCCGGTTCCTTTCCCCTGTCTGCACATCGATACCGGCCATAACTTCCCCGAAACACTTACCTTCCGTGATGAACTTATGGAAAAGACTAACGGTAAAGTTATTGTCAGACTTGTACAAGACAGCATAAACAATGGTCGTGCGGTAGAGGAAAGAGGTTATAATGCAAGCCGGAACGTGCTACAGACCGTTACGCTTCTCGATGCCATTGAAGAGCATAAATTCGATTGCGCTCTTGGTGGTGGTCGCCGCGATGAGGAAAAAGCCCGGGCTAAGGAACGTTTTTTCTCGCATCGGGATGAGTTTGGCCAATGGGATCCCAAAAATCAACGACCGGAACTATGGAATATCTTCAACGGCAAAAAGAACATGGGCGAGCATTTCAGGGTTTTCCCCATAAGCAACTGGACCGAAATGGACGTGTGGCAATATATTTTTCTGGAGGATATCGAAATCCCGGATTTGTATTTCACCCATAAACGTCAAGTTTTTTTCCGCGATGGCGTGTGGCTTGCCAAAGCACCTTTCCTTGAAATGAAAGACTCCGAGAAAGCTGAACTCCTGGATGTACGCTGTCGCACCATTGGCGATATTACCTGCACGGGTTTAACCCTCTCAACGGCCAACTCCCTTGAAGATATTATCAACGAAGTTGCAGCGACCCGTGTGACCGAAAGGGGAGGTCGTTATGATGATAAACGTTCCGAGGCGGCAATGGAAGATAGGAAAAAGGAAGGGTATTTTTAATTTGAAAAATTAGCTGTTTCTCCCTGCGCCTCAGGCTATTACACTGAGTTAAAGTAAAAATTGATATCTTTGTAAAAAAGATTATTATGATACTGGAAAGAACAAAAGATGAGATTTTGGTTCGGTTACCTGCTAATATCGATTTGACTGAACTTCAAAACATGATTGATTATTTGAATTTTAAAGAGTTGACTGCTAAATCAAAAGCTAATCAATCAGATGCTGATAAACTTTCAAAGGAAGTTAACAAATCTATGTGGCAAAAAGTTAAAGATAGTCGTGGCTTGAAATGAAAATAGTTGTCGACTCAAATATCGTATTCAGTGCAATTTTAAATAGCAAAAGTCAAATTGGGCATATCCTTATTAATGGATCAAAATATTTTGACTTTTTTTCCCCCGGACTTTTAAAGAACGAGATAATTAAGCATAAATCAAAAATTCTTGAACTTACTGGTTATTCGCAAAGAGAATTCACTGATATTTACCAATCGATTTTAAACAGAATAGTTTTTGTAGATGAAATTTTACTTTCAGATAGCGAAATTGAAAAGCAATTGATTTAGTTTCTGGAATTGATCCTGATGATGCTGTTTTTATTGCTTTAAATAATCATTTATCAGCGAATTTGTGGACTGGAGATAAGCATTTAATTAATGGACTAAAGAAAAAGGGATATCTTCGGGTGTTAACCACGGATAATTTAAGTGAGATATTCTTGAATAAACAATTGAAATCCAAACAAAAAGGTGGTTAAACCTTGTGTAATAGCTTATCAAATCGTAATAGAAAGAAATTTTCGAGTTGCTTTTAGTATTCAAACTTAAATTGTAAAATCAGCATATAATGTCCATAGCAGAAAAAATTAACCCCACCCCCGGCTACCTCGATATGGAGCTGCTTCGTTTTACTACAGCAGGAAGTGTTGACGATGGAAAAAGTACTCTCATTGGCCGCCTTCTTTACGACAGTAAATCTATTTTTGAAGACCAGATGGAAGCCGTCAAACTCGCCAGCGAGAGGAGAGGAGACGAACATGTTAACCTTGCACTTCTCACCGATGGACTGCGTGCAGAGCGCGAGCAGGGAATCACAATAGATGTGGCATACCGTTACTTTGCCACTCCCAAAAGGAAATTCATCATTGCCGACACACCCGGACATATACAGTACACCCGAAACATGGTTACAGGCGCCTCCACGGCCAACCTTGCCATTATTCTTGTGGACGCCCGACAGGGAGTGCTTGAGCAAACCATACGCCATGCTTATATTGCATCGCTTTTACGTATTCCTCACGTGATGATTTGTGTGAACAAAATGGATCTTGTAGAATACAAGGAAGACGTGTTTGAAGCCATCAAAAAAGATTTCAGCCAGATTGCCGCTAAATTGGATATTCTGGACGTTCGTTTTATTCCCATCAGCGCTCTCAAGGGCGATAATGTGGTTGAACGCTCCAAAGTCATGAACTGGTACGAGGGTCCAACCCTCATGTACGTGCTCGAAAACATTCACATAGGAAACGACCTGAATATGGTCGACAGCCGGTTCCCGGTGCAGTATGTTATTCGTCCGCAATCTCAGGAATACCACGATTACAGAGGCTATGCAGGCCGAATTGCCAGCGGAGTTTTCTCAAAAGGCGACAAGGTTAAAATCCTTCCCTCGGGCTTTGCTTCAACCATTGCTTCCATCGACACCATGACCGGCAGCCTCGAAACCGCCCACGCTCCTATGTCCGTTACCCTTACGCTTACAGATGATGTCGATATAAGCCGCGGAGATATGATTGTTGTTGAATCCAAAGAGCCGGAGGTAAGCCAGGATGTTGAAATGATGATCTGCTGGCTGAGCGAGCGCCCCTTGACATTGAATGCCAAATACACCTTACGACACACAACCAACGATGTGAAATGTCTTGTGAAAGAACTTCGGTATAAAATGGATATTAACAGTCTGGAAAAAATTAGAGATGTAAACTCTTTGGCCCTTAACGAGATTGGAAAAATCAAAGTACGCACCACAAAACCTTTGTTCTTCGACTCGTACCGAAACAACCGGATTACCGGTAGCGTTATTCTGGTTGAGGAGGGAACAAACAATACTGTGGGAGCAGGGATGATAATTTGAGAATTTTCAGATTAACTTCTTAATAAGCCTCAGCTTGTGTGTATAACAGTTTCGTTCTGTGGAAAATATTCCTTGATGGTCAACCTGATCAATTTTCACTCTTCCGGAGGCATGCAGTATTTTTCCCCCGTCCAAAATCATACCCACATGAATTATCTTCCCTTCCTCGTTGTCGAAAAAGGCAAGGTCACCCGGCATCGCTTCTTCAATAAAGCTTACTGAAGTACCCATGGATGCTTGCATTGAAGCGTCACGAGCGATTTGAATGCCCAACTGTTGGTAAAGATTCTGACACAGACCTGAGCAGTCGAAGCCAAAGCTGCTCCGACCTCCCCAGAGATATGGAACAGAAAGCAATTTCATTCCGAAACCAACCATGGTTTCCCGTTTCTTTTGGGTGTTAACCTCAAGATTCAATGGAAGGGAATATTCAACCTGTCCGATTTTTGTTTTCCCGGGGGAGTAAACCCGAATTTTGCTGCCACAGCCAATAATTGTCGGTACCATTGTGTCGGCTTGCCTTAGTGCATTCAATACTTCATGGGTAAGGATACAGGGAAGGGTGTTTATATGCTCAAGCTCTTTTTCTGAGAGAAAATGAATGCTAGATGTATTGATCCAGCCTTCGTAATTGTCGTGGTCAAGCCGGATCAAACTGAAATTTTTCAACTTGTTTTCCTCCAGTCTGACAAAACTCTCCCCAAAAAGAACCTGACTGACCATTTCGCTTGTTTCGTCGGGTTCCTTTCTCATGGGAATATAAGCCTGACAACAGATTCCTGTTTTATTCATATTTTTTAAAGCGGCAGTGCTGCGTAATTAAGAGATTACCTTCGGTGAGCTCGTATGCTAGCGTACCCGGTTCTTCACTTCGTTTCGTTCTGAAAGACAGTCAATTATGTGTCTTGGCAGGAGTTGGTTGAGGTTGGTTGGCAGCTTCGATGCCAACCAACCCCAACCAACTCCTTAAAATCAAAATAGTTGCCATTCCGATCCGCCTCAGGCGGAGAGGAATCTCAAATCTTTTACCGGACAACCAGGATTTATTTAATATTTAAAAACTTCTCCTCCAGCTATAACCTGTTGAGTTTTCTGATCGAAAACGGCTTTCTGCCCTGTACGAAGCGCAGCTGTAACCATTATGTTTGCAATGGAATGGTTATAACCAGCTTCAACAGGAGCGTTGGTTAAAACGTTTTTATCACGAACACACTGCATCCAGTTTTTAATATGAGCATCGGTAAGCGGATCGGACCCCATACTTACTCCCGATTCGGCCTTAATCTGTGGTAATTCGAAGTCCTCCAGGAGGTTTGCCTTCATATTCATTGCAGAAGCTTCTCTTTCCTGCATCCCGCCTTCGGAACTCACCCTGTTGGTATCAAGATCGAGCTTTCCACCGTTGGAGAAATACCATTCTTTGGTTCCCCCGGAGGAATTATGCATACGCGAGGAATAGAGTACCTGGAAACCTTCGTCGGGTTTGTCGAAAGCGCCATAATCGAACACTGCTGTCATGGTATCGAAGTTTTTCCGACCGTCTTTCCACATATATATTCCGCCGTTGGCAGCAACAGAGCGTGGGTGCGGAAGTTTGGAAAACCAGTTTACCGTGTCAACCTGGTGCGACATCCACTGTCCGGGAATCCCCGATGAATAGGGCCAGAAAAGTCTATATTCGCAATATTTGCGAGGATCCCAGGGCTCGTAGGGTCGGTTCATGAGGTACCGTTTCCAATCGGTATCCGATTCCTTAATGGATGAAATCAGGCTCGGAAGTCTCCATCGTCCCGGCTGGTTAACGTTCCATGTCATCTCAACCATGGTGATGTTGCCGAATTTCCCCGATTGGATGTAATCTGCAGCAGCTGCATAATTGGGGCCGCTTCTCCTTTGGGAGCCGATCTGAATAACTTTTTTTGATTTTTTAGCTGCTTTTAAGGCCAGTATTGCATCATCCATGGTTTCGGCAAAGGGTTTTTCGCAGTATACATCACAGCCTGCTTCAACAGCCTCTGCGAGGTGCAGGGCATGTTGGAAATCGGCTGTGCTCACAATTACAGCGTCCAGCTTTTGCTCCCACAGTTCATCGGAGTTGCGTGCAAGAAAAACTTCTTTGCCGGTTTTTTCTTTGATCCAGGATTGACCTTCCTGCCGGCGACGGTTCCATATATCACCTATTGCCACAAACTCAAAATTCATTTCATTGGCATATTTCAGGAACGATGGGCCGAGGGAATCTTTAAACCGATTGGAGAAGCCCAGAATTCCAACTCTTATTTTGTCGTTGGACCCTAAAATATTGCCGTAGCTTTTTGCTGAAAGTCCCATTCCACCTATTGTTAAAGCGGCCGAACCCAATGCTGCCTTTTTAATGAAATCTCTTCTTGTTGTTTCCATAATGTTGTATTAAGATTTACACGATTGGTTTTCAAGCTTCAAAATATTTCCAAATAATTTTGCAATGTATACCTTGTTTGTTATATCCAAGGGCAGTTAAATTGTAAGGCTTTCTATCTGTTTTTTTAGGGTCAGAAAAGAATTTAATGCTTGATTCTCAAGGTTTTCCCACCTGCATTCTATAGAGAGCCTTCCTTTGTAGTCAACCGATTTGAGCGCTGCAAGATAGGGTGTGAAATCCTCCCCGTGCACGCCGGGTGCTGTTCTGCCATCTTTTTCGGCAACATGGACATGAAACAGAAGATCGCCATATTTGATGATGCTTTCAGGGCCTTCGTTTTCCATCAGCATGTGATAGATATCAGCCAGCAATCGGAAATTGGGATGATTCACATCCTTAACGATTTCTCCTCCTTCGGAAACGGAGTTGATAAAATTAGTCTCTTTTTTGTTCAGAGGCTCCAGGGAAACCACCACATCGTACTTTTGTGCCAAAGGGCCCATCTTGCGACATAAGTCCACAAACTGCTGCCGGGCCTCCTCCCTTGAAAACCCTTCAGGAATACTCCGCGATCCGGAACTGCCAAAGACAATGGTTTTAATGCCAGCCTGCCTGGCTCTTCGAAAAGCAACTTCAGCATATTGAAGTATTTTATCATGATGTGTTTCCGTGCCCACACATTTCATATCCCCCGGCAAAAAAGAATTGCAGGCCTCCACAGGGATAGATGAGGACTTAAGCAAGGAGAGTTTTTCCGCGAAGTCATTATCCGGTTTTAATGGCATAAGAAAACCCGCAACACCTTCTTCGAGATATGAAAAACCAGCTGATGCGAGAATATGTGCGTTCGCAATATTGGTGCAAACACCTAGTTTGCTGAGAAACCTTGTTTTCTTCGCTTCCCGACCGAAGATTTCAGATGAAACCAGAGGGATTCCGAGAACGGCAATAGCTGATGTTTTGATGAAACCACGTCTGCTTGTTATCATTTCCGTTGAATGTTTATTGAAACTAAAAACCAAAGATAAGAAATTATGGGAAAAATCGCTTTTTTGGAAAGCACAAATTAAAACGTTCCAGCCGCCCGATGCCGCAATTGAAGGATCGGAAGCAATCGCAAGTCGGGCTTATTTTCTGATTTTATAGCATTTTGTTTTGTCACGAAATATTTTCATAACTTTAATCCGACAATTATGTTACAAATATTGCAAGAGGCATTTTTGGAAAGAAAGGCGAAAAGGGGATTTTTGAAAAACAATTTCTCTGCCTTAGTGGGATGCTAAAATACAATTCAAAAAACTAGAGGGATGAGCTTAATACAAAAACTAAAATCTTTTCTAAGTGGGATCCGGTTGTTCCTTATTTTTGCCGGAGGTGTTGCAGCTATCCTTTTTTTGTTTCCCAGAGAGGGCAAATTCCGTTACGAGTTTCAAAAGGGGAAACCCTGGATGCATAATGTGCTGGTAGCACCTTTTAACTTCCCCATTTATAAAACTGAAGCGGTTGTTCAAGCGGAGAAAGATAGTCTGATGCTTCGTTTTATCCCCTATTTCAGTCTTGACTCTGTGGTTGGCGCAAGAAATATTGAACGAATGCGGCTTGAGTTTGAAAAGAAATGGGATGAGTTTGTTCAGAATAACCAGAAACCTGGATTACAGGGTATTTCTAATGGCCGTAAATACTCTTCCGGCGAGTTAAAACGAATGCGCGACCGTTATATTAAGGCTCTGGAAGAGAACCTTGCAAGGATATTTCTTCAGGGGATTGTCCTCGATCCCTATCAACTTGAGAATATTCAGAACCGCGACGAGATTGTGCTGATCATTAGTGGCAAGACCATTAATGAGCGCCCCGCTGCATCAGTACTTAGCCAAAAAAGCGCTTACGAAAGTCTAAAGACGGAGATCGATAAGCTTGCGCTGCAGTTGGAAGGAAGCGTTTCGCAGGAAAACCGTTTTATCGAAACCATCGATATGGTCGATTTTATTGAGGCAAATCTGTTTTATGATGAGGTTACCTCCAATCGCATGAAGGAATCGCTTATGGAAGAGTTATCTCTTACTCAGGGAATGGTTCAGGCGGGGGAAAAAATTATTGCTTTAGGGGAGGTTGTAAATGATGATAAACAGCTTCTTTTGCAGTCACTTAAGCGAGAGTATGAAACGAATCCAAACATTGACAGGAATTATTTCCTGATAATTCTTGGTCAGCTTGTAATCGTGGCCCTTGCTTTTTTTGTGCTTTACCTTTTCCTTCTTCATTTCAGGAGGGAAGTGCTTAACTCCGCCGTAAAAACATTTTTTATTATCATGGTTGTGGTTATCATGGCGCTTATGGCAAAATGGACTATCGTTAACGAAACCATAAGTATTTATATCGTTCCTTTTGTGATTCTTCCTATCATCATAAAAACGTTTTTCGATTCCAGGATTGCATTGTTTGTTCATTTGATAGCGATATTGTTGGTTGGCTATTTGGCTCCCAATGGCTTTGAATTTGTTTTTATGAATTTCATTGCGGGGGTTGTGTCTATTTTCACCCTCCGAAACAATTATCGTAGGGGGATTTTGTTCGTCTCCGCTGTTCTAACGTTTCTATCTTACGGACTTGTATATTCAGGGATATCCCTGATGCAGGAAGGTCGTTTCCAAAATATCGAAGCCATAAATTATGCATGGTTTGCAGGAAATGCCTTGTTGGTTCTTACATCTTATCCACTGATTTTCCTTTTCGAAAAGATCTTTGGCTTTGTTTCCGATGCTACACTGGTTGAATTAGCCGATACCAATCAGCCTTTGCTTCGGAAGTTGGCAGAAAAGGCCCCGGGCACCTTTCAACATTCCTTGCAGGTTGCCAACCTCTGTGAAGAGGCAGTTATCAAGGTGGGAGGGAATCCATTGTTGGTTAGGACAGGAGCTCTTTACCACGATATTGGGAAGACCGATGACCCTATGTATTTCATTGAGAATCTGAATTCGGGTTTTAATCCTCATAATAATCTGAGCTTCGAACAAAGTGCAGAAAAAATTATTACACATGTCAACCGTGGGGTGGAAATAGCGCAAAAGTCCAAATTGCCGGATATTATTATCGATTTTATCCGCACTCACCACGGAACCACCACTGTGCTTTACTTTTACCGCTCTTACCTGAAGGAGTATCCCGGTGCGGAAATGGATATCAAAAAATTCACCTATCCCGGTCCCAGACCGTTCTCCAAGGAAACCGCTATTCTAATGATGGCCGATTCGATAGAGGCAGCTTCCCGAAGCCTGAAGAAAATTGATCTGGAAACCATTAACAGTCTGGTCGACGGGATAATAAGCAGGCAGTTCAGCGACCTTCAGTTCGAGAATGTGGACCTTACCTTTAGGGATATTGAGGAGATCAAAAAGGTTTTTAAACAGAAACTCGTCAATATTTACCATCCAAGAATCGAGTACCCGGAGTAGGGGGGTGCAGTATGGTTTTTATTACACAAGCAATCACATTTCAATTTCCATCACCTCGGGATGGTAACTTGCGTTCCACGAAAACGCACTCTCAGAAATCTTTACATCCTTGATGATATCTCTGGAAAAGATAGTGTAATGAACCCCATTTTTCTGCTGCATGGAGAAGGAGTAAAACGTTGAATTCTTTTTGTTTACAAGAATCCTCATGATAGAGTAGCTGGTATTGAGATCTTTTGGGTAAAGCTCAACCTGGGCGTATGCTGTGCCACTATAGATGACATCCTCTTTGAGTCGATATTTGTAATAGGTTTTGTAGTCTTTGATGAGGCGAAAAGGGGAGAGCATCATTTCGTCCATATTATCGGCTGAGGGAATGCTTTTATATACTTCAGAGGCTGCCTGGTTATAGACCCATAAGGTTTTTCCGTTGAAATACATTTCTCCGTCGTCGGTTTTCAGCTTGTATTTATCCCCCTTTAAAATAATTGAACCATAATCAGACACTATAGAATGGGGCTCTTTTGTCTCAACCTCGTACTTGAATTCGATTTGTAAGGCTTTAACAGGATCAAACAATTTTGAAATTTGTTCGAGATACGGCTCTGCAGCCGGATCCTGAACCTGGGTATCATTATTTGTCTGAGAAATCCCGCTAAAAAAAACAAAGAAAAAAACAGAAATTGATAAAATGGTTTTCATAGTTGCGTGGTTTATTCCAATCCTTTCAAAATATGTTCCAAACTAAGTTCATCCTGAATTAAAACGTCTCTTGCTTTGCTGCCTTCAAAGGGGCCCAGAATGCCTGCCGCCTCCAGTTGATCAACAATTCGCCCTGCCCGGTTGTAGCCCAGAGAGAGTTTTCGCTGTATCAATGAGGTTGACCCTTGCTGGAACTGCACTACCAGACGGGCTGCTTTTTCAAATTCGGCATCGCGCTTTTTAAGGTCGACTTCGGTTTTCATCCCCTGAGTATCCTCAACTTCGGGAAGGATATGAGCGGTAGGGTAGGCACGTTGTGCGCCGATAAATTCGGTAAGGGCATCAATTTCAGGGGTGTCGATAAAGGCACACTGCACGCGGACCGGGTCACTACCTGCTGAAATGAGCATGTCGCCGCGGCCAATCAGCTGGTTAGCCCCTGACATATCCAGAATAGTTCGGGAATCGACAACCGACAATACCCTGAAAGCGATACGTGCCGGGAAATTGGCTTTGATAACTCCTGTAATAATATTGGTTGTAGGTCGCTGAGTAGCAATTATAAGGTGGATTCCAATGGCTCTGGCAAGCTGCGCGAGCCGGGCAATTGGGTTCTCTACTTCCCTTCCGGCTGTCATAATCAGGTCGGCAAACTCGTCAATTACCAAAACAATGTATGGTAAGAACCGATGCCCCTTTTCGGGATTGAGTTTGCGATGAATGAACTTTTCGTTGTATTCCTTGATATTTCTTACATGGGCATTTTTGAGAAGGTTATAGCGGTCGTCCATCTCCTTGGTAAGGGAGTTCAGGGTGGTGATAACCTTTTGGGTGTCGGTAATGATGGCCTCATCTGTGTCGGGAAGTTTAGCCAGAAAATGACGCTCGATCTTTGCATAGAGGGTTAGTTCTACCTTTTTCGGATCGACAAGCACAAATTTGAGTTGTGAGGGATGTTTTTTGTAGAGCAGAGAGGTTATGATGGCATTCAATCCCACCGACTTGCCCTGCCCTGTGGCTCCGGCAACCAAAAGATGGGGCATCTTGGTAAGGTCGAACACATAGGTTTCGTTGCTGATAGTTTTGCCTAATGCAACTGGCAGCTCATAACTTTCTTCCTGGAATTTTTTTGATGCCAGAGCCGATTTCATCGAAACGATTTTCGGCTGCTGGTTGGGAACCTCTATCCCGATAGTTCCTCTGCCGGGAATAGGTGCAATGATGCGGATTCCCAGGGCTGAAAGGCTTAACGCAATATCGTCCTCAAGACTCTTGATCTTGGAAATGCGAATTCCGGGAGCCGGAACAATTTCATAAAGCGTTACTGTAGGGCCGATGGTGGCCTTTATTTTATCGATAGTGATCTTGTAGTTGGCTAGCGTCTCAACGATCTTGTTCTTATTGGAGATCAATTCTTCGTTACTAACTGATACCGATCCAATCTCGTAGTCTTTTAGAAGCGATAAGGGGGGATACTTGTATGACGACAGATCAAGGGTGGGATCGTAATCTTTCTGGAGATCATCGGGATTTTCAACCTCATCCGACTCTTCCACATGAGCTACAGTAAGGGCAAGTTCGTTTTCTTCGGCGGCCAACACTTCTTCCAATATGTGCGATTTGGGATCCACAGCAAGCTCCTCCTCAATCTCGTCTTCAATCTCCAATTCCTCATCCTCAACCTTATCCTCAACCTTATCCTTAACCTCATCCTTAACCTTATCCTCAACCTCAACCTCATCCTCAATCTCCGCCTCAAATGTATCGTTGTCTTTTTGCTTTCTTGCAAGCAGCTTTTTGAGCAAGGGAAGAGTGTTCTTATAGGAGAAGATGAAAAAGGACAGGGTTAAAAGCAGGATCAGGAGCCCGGTTCCGGTCTTTCCCAAACTGGCATTAAGCCATTGACTTATATAAAAGCCATGCCCACCTCCGGGACCGCTCCCCAGAAATTCGTGATGTTTCCCGGAAATGAAACCAAGTCCGACTGACATGAGAATAATGCCGGCAAGACTTATTTTTATGGTTCTCCAGGTATTAAACAGGTGCAATTTAAACTGACTGATGCCGATCACGAACAGAATGAAGGGGAAGAGAAATCCTGCTATTCCAAACCAATGGTTAATAAAAATAGCTGACACCCAAGCCCCAAGTTTCCCTGCATTATTATCGACTGTGATTTCCGGTCCGGAAAATACTTTTTCCCATAAGAAATCCTGGTCAGCTTTCCATGTGAACAAATAGGAAACAAATGCAATAAAGAAATACAGCGCAAGCAGGATAAAGAAACTTCCTACCGTAATCCTAACTCGCTCATCACGGAAAAAATGAATCAGGGATTTGAAAAATTTGACCATCTTGGTTCGCAGTCGTTATTAGAGTAAATATCGTGTTAAAGTTTTTAAAATGGCCGAAAGACAGGGGCTATTTGAATAATTCGTGTATGGTTTTCTCCATAAAATCCCTCGGTCTTTCCTTGTACTCTTCGCCAACCCTGAATAAATCCCAGGATATGGTTTTCTCCTGAACATTATTGGCAGTGAGTTTCATGTTGAGAAGGCTAAGTTGCGTATTGAATTCCAACAATACTTCATCTATTTGCTTGTAGGGAGTGGTTACATTTGGTTTTTTCAGGCGGATATCTTCGGTGCAAAAAATGCTGAAAGCAGAATCTTGCTCTGATTGCACGCTTAATTCCTTACAGTTGAATCCCAATATATTCCTGGTGATTCCGGTTTCACTTACGGTGAGTTTTCCGGGATCGATGAAGCCACATGGCAACTCGCCTCTCTTCCCATAGTACACATACTTTTTATCGAAAAGTTTAAGCATTGTGATAACACTTTCATTCTTGAGATTTCCAATATAAATTAACGAAAACTGTCCGAAAAAGCCTTCGATTTTGTTTAAGGCATAATGCCCGGCAAAAATTACCGTCATCTTTCCGGGAAGCATTTTTGTGGGTATTTTCCCGGCCTTTTCAGAAAGGTAATTTACCTTGTATTCAATAACAGTAGCCGTAACCTCACCTGTTGGGATTGTGCTGTTTTTGCAGCCGGAAATAACAAAAATGGGTATCAGAAGATACCAGATGCTTAAGTATTTCAATTGGATTATAATATACAGTTATATAGGGCTAAAGATATGAAATAAATTGAATTGATACTTCATGAGTTTTTAACAGTTTGGCATCTTTTGTGGCGATACCAGCCTTGCATAATTTCTTGCAGTTTGTTAACAGAACTCCAAAGACCAAACATTGTTGTACAACAAATACAAAACATCTTGTATAATCAGGTAATTGTTTAGTTTTGTTAGCTTATTGAAAAAAACACTATAAAATGAAAAAACTGGCTGTTGTTGCGTTGGGGGGGAATGCATTGCTTCGTGGTGATCAACTGGGAACGATTGAGGAGCAGGAGCAAAACACCACCGATACTCTCGAAAATCTGGTGTTTCTTATTCGGGAAGGATACGATCTTGTAATCAGCCATGGGAATGGCCCTCAGGTTGGGAATATCTTATTGAGGAATGATGCCGGGGAAACCTTGTACTCAATTCCTCAGATGCCGCTGGATGTTTGTGTGGCCGATTCCCAGGGAGGCATTGGATATATGATTGAGCGGATGCTTAGGAATGTTCTCAAAAAGCACGGAATCCAGAAAGATGTTGTAACACTTGTTACTCAGGTGGAGGTGGATATCAACGACCCTGCCTTTCAGAACCCTACCAAACGTATAGGGAAGATATATAATCCTCAGCAATCTCAGATCATCTCCAAAGAGAAAGGTTGGGAATTCCGTGAGGAGATTAAAGTGAAGGACGGTTGGAGAAGGGTTGTGCCTTCACCCAAGCCCATTCGCATCCTGAACGAGAAAGTAATCGAATACCTAACCAGGGAAGGAACCATTGTAATTGCTGCCGGGGGAGGAGGGGTGCCTGTTTACATCGATGAAAACCAAAACATCCGTCCTGCTGAGGCTGTGATCGATAAAGATCTGGCTTCATCCTTGCTTGCGGCACGAATCAAAGCAGACGAATTTTACATATTAACCGATGTTTCCTTTGTGTATTTGAACTATAACAAGCCCGATCAGGAAATCAAAGAATTCCTGGATTATAAGGACACACTGAAATACCTTGAAGAAGGTCAGTTTTCTGAAGGAAGCATGGCCCCGAAAATCAGGGCTTGTCTTCAGTTTATTGAACAGGGCGGTAGTAAAAGTGTTATTACAGAGGCTTTTAAACTGGAGGATAAATCGTATGGAACAAAGATTACCATGGAGTATGAGGATTGATTTTAAATTGTTGTATTTTTGTTCCAATGCTTACATTGGCCGAAATGGATAATGTTACGGCAGTCCTAAAATCAAAAATTAAGAATAAAATAAACAAAACCAATCTACCATGTCTTTTAATCTCAGAAACCGGAATTTCCTGAAACTCCTGGATTTTACCCCTCAGGAAATAAAATTTCTCCTTGATTTATCTATTGATCTCAAGAAAGCAAAATACAGTGGCACCGAACAGCCCACTTTAAAAGGGAAAAACATCGCCCTTATTTTTGAGAAAACATCCACCCGTACCCGATGTGCTTTTGAGGTGGCAGCGTTCGATCAGGGTGCAAATGTTACTTATCTGGGCACTTCAGGCTCGCAAATTGGTGTGAAGGAGTCGATGAAAGATACAGCCAGAGTTTTAGGACGCATGTACGATGGCATCGAGTACAGGGGATTCGGTCAGTCTATTGTTGAAGAGCTGGCTGCATATGCTGGCGTACCGGTTTGGAATGGTCTAACCGATGAATTCCATCCTACACAAATCCTGGCAGATCTTATGACCATGATGGAGCATTGCGACAAGCCTTTGAGCCAAATCAGCTTTTGCTACCTCGGCGATGCCCGCAACAATATGGGTAACTCATTGATGGTGGGAGCGGCAAAAATGGGAATGGATTTTCGTGCTGCAGCACCAAAAAGCATCCAACCCTCAGATGAACTAGTGCAAACTTGCCGTGAGATTGCCAAAGAAACAGGAGCAAAGATTACCATAACCGACGACGTTGATATGGCGGTCAAGGGTGTCGACTTTCTCTATACAGATGTATGGGTGTCGATGGGAGAGCCCGATTCGGTATGGGAAGAACGCATCAAACTTCTGAAGCCTTATCAGATCAATAAGGAACTTGTTGCCAGAACCGGTAACCCAAAAGTGAAGTTTATGCATTGCCTTCCCGCTTATCATAACCTCGAAACAAAAATTGGCCGGGAGATTCACCAAAAGTTTGGGATGAACGGGCTGGAAGTTACCGAAGAAGTTTTTGAAGCACCTTATTCAATTGTTTTTGATGAAGCCGAAAACAGGGTCCATACCATAAAGGCAGTTATGGTTGCGACTCTTGGGAACTAGTAAGGCCAAAAAAAAGTCAAAAGGCAAAATGCAAATGGAAAATGTCAGATTTTAGCATTTTCTTAATTCTGGTATGTAGGTTAATGATATGCATTTAACTGAAAAGCTGTGAACATTTGTATTTTGCCTTTTGAAATTTACTATCAGAATTAAAAATGATATATTTCTCTAAATAGCATTATTGAGCGAAAACCCTGCAAAGTAAAGCCTCCTCTATTGCAAAATCAAAAAAACCTTTTTCCACAATCCCTCCTTTCTTTCTTTCTTTCTTTCTTTCTTTCTTTCTCTCTTTCTATTATTTTGAGGAATAGAAATTCAATTATGTGAATAATGTAACTCTTTTCAAAAATTATATAACACTTGTCCAGCCGCAGTATTTAATCTTTGCTATTCATAGTAGCTTTCAAAAATGCTTGAAAACATTCAGTGGATTAATTGCGAATGTTTAATCAATGCGATTTCCTTTGGTTGTTAAAACCTTCAGTGTTGTCTGAATTTAATAGTTACTAAAACAAGATAAGAAATGAATTATTTATATGATGTGCCAGGATGGAACGGATGGGTAATTATGCTCATGGTTACTTTTGCTTTGATTGCTTTTAATGAATTTGGGAGAACAACAAAATGGGGAGGGATTTTGCTCTTTGTTGTCGTTCCGATTATACTTACAATATTTGTTTGGCCCAAAACAGCAGCTTCCGGTAATGAATTTGGCACAGGTACATGGTTTAATTGGGTTAAGACATATTCTGCACTTGCCGGTGTAATTGGATTTATGGCAATCAGGTACATACCTTCTTTAGCCAAAAGAAAATGGGTTCTAATTTTTCCTGCAGCTATTCTTGCTATTAATATTCTGGAGGCATGCATCAGGGATTTTCAAGTATACAGTTTTGGCCTTTGGGAGGGAGGTTTTGTTGATAATCTTTGGACCATTTCAGGACCTTGGAATATAATGAACGGGATTGCAGGTATATTTAACATTTTAACAATCTGCGGTTGGTTGGGAATTGTAATATCAAAAAGCAAATCAAAAGACATGATATGGCCTGATATGATTTGGGCATGGATTATTGCTTATGATCTCTGGAATTTTGCTTATACCTATAACTGCATATCCGATCACTCTTTTTACTGTGGAGTTGCATTGCTTCTTTCATGCACCATTCCTGCATTTTTTATTGTAAAAGGAGCGTGGCTTCAACATAGAGCATCGACTCTTGCACTGTGGATTATGTTTGTTATGACTATACCACAGTTTGCCGACAAAATTGCACCCGTGCCAACAACTCACAATCCCAAAGCTTTCTTTATCGTAAGTTTTGTTGCATTGCTTGCAAATGCAGCTCTCTTTGTTTATCAGATTATTAGGATTAAAAAGCATAGATATAATCCTCTTAAAGATGAATTATATGTGGAAACTAAAACCTACCAAAAAATTTTTGCTGAGAGTTTATAGTTTGTACTCTGACAGTATTTTTTCTTCGATATATCTATCTAATCAATGTTACACCGATCCCTTCCTTAAATCGGCAGGACAATGGATAGCCTGCAACTCTGGCGGATGATCGAAACTTTGTAATCGCCTACTCAAAAAGACAACCATAATTGAGAACTGAAAATATTGTATATTAGCAAAAAAAAGAAATGATTGGAGCGGATAAGATATCGGAAATCGTTAATAAAATAGCTTTTGGATATAATCCGGATTAGATTATCCTTTTTGGCTCCTATGCAGCTGGAAATCCCAATGAAGATAGTGATTTGGATTTATTTGTAATTAAGGATACCGATTTGCCCAGACCGCAAAGAGCGGTGCATGTAAGAAAGATGATTTATGGCTCTATGATTCCTATTGATTTGATTGTATATACGCCAAAAGAGATTGATGAGGCGAAGGGGAATAAATTTGGATTTGTCTATAAAGTACTTAATACAGGAAGGACTTTATGAGAGCGGCCAAAGTGACGAAATAAGGCAATGGATAAGGAAAGGAGACCATGATTTGGGAACTGCTAAGCTTACTTATTTGCATATTCCAGAATACCTTGATACAGTTACTTTTCATTGCCAGCAAGCTGTAGAGAAATATTTAAAAGCTTACTTGATTTTTCAGTCCTCAATATTCAGATTTTCACATGATTTGATTTGCTTGCTAGATTTGATAACGCTGAAAGACTCTGATTTCGAGAGCTATTACGATTCCCTTTCAGAATTACAAGGATATGCAGTGGAGGTCAGATATCCCAATGAAACTATTTATCTTTCAAATGAGAAAGTCGAAAAAGCCATGGTAACTGCAAAGAATGTAAGTGAATTCGTCACAAGGAGAATTAAAATCACGGTGGATTATAACGATATATTAGACAAATAGAAATGTCACTTCCTTGAGGTTTTATAACCAGAAAAAAAAGGACGGAATGGCAAGCGGAATGATTCTAGTAATGATTTTATTACACTTTTTGCCAAGGTTTCAGAAAGAGCCGGGAATTTCAGATTTTTACGAACGGTTAACCGGGAAAAAACCAACGGACTTAAAAACTTTCATTGAAAGAGAAAAGAAGGTATTTGAGTAGTCGATTACCTTTTAATACATTAGCCTTTTTGGAGATTGATATAATTCTTGAAAAGCCCGCATTTGAAAAAACATTATGGAAAAGATGAAAGCAATACTTTACAACAAAAAAG
>JFJP01011329.1_pt1 | contig 22195 bp, 16 predicted proteins | sample 431651 | NCBI WGS metagenome assembly JFJP01 (sample SAMN02602958, study PRJNA72255) | Microbial mat metagenome, whole genome shotgun sequencing project. | biome: fresh water; feature: sink hole; material: water; isolation source: purple microbial (photo- and chemosynthetic) mats found in...
TCCTGTTTTTTATGGTCATGGGCGACTAAGGCAATGCGTTTTTGTACGTTCATGGTAAAACTCCTTTTTGGGGTTTATTTGAATCAAAAGCGTAACTATATTACAATGATAACCTATTTATCAGGTAGCTACAAATTCATGACCTTCGCGACTAAAATTTTCATTAATTTGAGCAGGGGCAACTGGCGACTGATAACCTTAACGGGAGTTCGCTGGATGACTGCCGCGAGTTCGCGGCTAGATAGCTCTGGCGCGGGAGTGGCAGGCTGCACCCATAAATGAGCCGCCCCATTTGCGTTTTGCAAATGAAATAATTCTGCTCCCCATTGGTGGTATAAATCGGGGTGATGTTGCGTTAATAGGTCATGCAAATAGGCCAGTTGATGGGGATTGGTGGATTGATACATTGAACCCGCCCGCACCCGATAGCGCACTAACGGTTGGGGCAGGGATACACCGACGTAACCCGCCTCTAGTAAACTGAGCCAACTATCGTAATCTTCAAAGTTATAGGCAAAGCTGGCTTTATTTTGCCCCACCGCTAAATACGCGGCGCGCCTAACCACCGCTAACGGAGCTAACATATTATGTCCTAAAAAATAGGGCAACTCGGCGTTCCAGGTCGGCCAAATGCCCGTAACCTCACCGAAATGGCGCACCCATGAATAAACAAAACCGATATTTTGATATTGATTGAGCAAGGTAATCGCCCGACTAAAAAAATCCCGTTCCACCAAATCATCGGCATCTACAAAAGCCAAAAACTCCCCGCGCGCGGCCATCGCCCCAACATTACGCGCGGTTGCCAGCCCTTTATTTTGGGTGTGGATAATTTGTAATTCTGCGAAACCTAAACTTGCTAATTGATTGAGCCTGGTAATACTTTGGGCTTCATGGCTACCGTCATTTACTAGAATAATTTCACGCGGCTGATAGTCACTATTGATAATACTGATGACAGTTTCCGCCACGTAATCGGCTAAGTTATAAAATGGAATGATGACGGAGAGGAGGCGAGATTGCGAAGGGGCAAGGTTGTGAATGGGTGGCGTAGGATGTTTATTAACTGTTGGAAATGTTTGGCGGGGTTGCGCTGCATCAATGAGGGTTTGATAATGGGCTAGACGTTGCGGAATGATGACGCTAGGGGCGCACATGGTTTGGGCGCGCTGTTGGGCTTGGGCGCAAATTTGCTCGCGCTGTGGGGGCGATAAGGCCAAAATTTGCTGTAATTTGGCCTCGAAATCACCTGTAATGTCCCAATCAAAAAGAAAACCGTTATGGCATGGTTGGTCAATCATTTCGGCTTGGCCGCCACTGCGAGAGGCCAAAACCACCTGCCCCACCGCCAGGGCTTCCAAACAGGTATAAGGAAAATTTTCCCATAAACTTGGCACAATGGTTGCCCAAGCCTGTTGCATGGCCGCTAAAACCTCGGCATGGGGTTTTGCTCCCGCGAGAATGAGTCGCCCCGTTTCTAGCCATCGCCCATATTTAGCGCGAATAAAATCACCAACGGTCATGGCTTTGGGCTGAAATGGCGTATCATTGCCCATTAAGGTTAATTGAAAATTCGCCCCATCCGCCCACAAACCGTCACAGGCTTGCAATAATGGTAATATTCCTTTCCGTAACTCCAACCGTCCCACATAGAGCAGGCGATAACCATTAGGACTTTCGCAAAAATGGCATATTTGTGGTAGGAGTCCGCAATTATTTGCGGGCTGTCCGCAAAGGATTGCGGACTGCTGCGTAAGTTCTACATGATTATCAGGATTTAATTTGTTAATTCTTACATTTTTTTCATCATGGCTGTAGGGCAGGGGAATGACGGTGATGGGGCGGGGTTGTTCCATGATTTGGCGTAATGAATCGGCCAAAAATTGGCTGGGGGCGAGTAGGCCGTCGGCGGCCTGGAGGCAAAATTTCTCCATTTGCCCTAGCCAATAATAGGGGAAACGGTAGCGCGGCTCTTGATTGAGTTGGGCGGCGATAAAATAGGGGGTGTGAAGGTGGAGTAAAATGGGAATGTTGGTTAATGGGGTTGACTCGGTCAGCTTGCGTTGTAATAAATAGTATGGCAAGGCCAAATATTCTTGCGATTCAATAATGTCGGGCTGAGGCCAGGTTTGAAGTAAATGTAATATATGGTCAGCAAGTTGGTAACTAAACGAAATCTCATCGGCCATGATAGCCTCATATTTAGCCGATTTGGGCAGGGTTATCAGCCGCACCTGTGGGGCCATAAAAATATCTTTGACTTCGTTAGACTGAGCAATAATTAACACTTCATGACCTGACAAAGCCAATAGCCGCGCATAGTTATCAATGTAACGGGCGATGCCGCCCGTGACTTCATGGGGCAGTTCGGAGGTGAGTAGCCAAATTTTCATGTGTAGAGTTAGGGATGGTCATATTTGCCGATAAAAATAAACGTATTAAACTTGTGTGGTCTTAAAGTAACATAGGGCTAAAAGTATGTCAAACTAGCAATCAGCATGTCAGTCGGTCAGCGTGTCAGTTTTTGGGCTAATTAGCTGAAAGACTGACACGCTGACACACTGACTGACTGATAAAATTCAAGGAGAATAAATTATGTTTCAAGTTCAATCAAAGTACGTTTTATTAGGTTTAATGGTGTTGATATTAACGGTAACATCAGCACAAGCACAAGGCCAAACCATTCGCGTCTCCTCTAATGGCAATGATAGCAATGGTTGTGGTGAGGCAGCCGCGCCATGCCAAAGTTTGCAGATGGCGGTGGAGCAAATTCCGTTGGGCGGGACGGGAACGATTTTAATCGCGGCGGGAACATATCGTTACGCCGATACGGGCGTGGAAAAGACGGGGCGGGAAGTGATGCGGGTGGTGGCGCGCACCCTGACCGTTAAGGGAGGTTACGCCAATGGTGATTGGGATACGGCTAACCCTAGCACCAATGTAACGATTATTGACGGTCAGGCCAGTCGGCGGGCGATGACGGTGGAGTCGGCGAATGGCGTTAGGGCTACCTTGATGTTAGAAGGCGTAATATTGACCAATGGTAAAGCCCCCACTGAAACAGGAACAGGTTTTAGTTTTGGCGGGGCATTTTTAGCATATGATAGTACGGTGACTTTAAGTAAAGTTACGGTTACGAATAGCACGGCTAAAGGTGAAGACCGCACGGCCGCCGTGCCTGGGGCAGGCGGTGGCGGGGGATTAGCCTTTTTACAGGGGACTATAGCAACATTACGCCAAGTAATATTAACAGATAACATGGCTCAGGGTGGGTTAGGAACGGCGGGCGCGTATCGGGGTGGCTTGGGGGTCGGCGGGGCGGTTTATGTGCTGGAGAGTACCGTTTCGATTGATGGACTGACCGCGTCACAAAATAAAGCAGTGGCGGGAGATGCGACTGCGGCTTTGGGGCTGGATGAAGGGCAACAACGCGCCGATGGGTTGGGCGGGGCGTTATGCTTTATTAGAAGTACCGTTACAGCTATTAATAATGTCACACTCAGTAACAATACGGCGCAAGGCGGTAAAACGGCTAATTTAGGCGGTTTAGGGTTGGGTGGTGGCCTCTTTTTGGAGTTGACTAAAGGCACGGCGACCATGAAAAATATTACCCTAAGTAACAATTTGGCTGTCGGTGGTGATGGTATAACGGGTGGGGCGGGTTTAGGGGGTGGCCTATTTTCTACCGATTCGATAGTGGTCATGGATACAGCAACATTTGATAATAATCAAGTGAAAGGCGCGACGGGAACAACGCAGGGCGGTGATGCAGGCGGTGGTGGCATGTATTTCACGCTGGTTGATGCGACCTTTAACAGTAGCTTGAATGGTACAAATATTACGGGGACTAACAATAAAGTCATCGGTGGCAGTGGGGCAACGCATGGGCGTGCCTTTGGCGGGGCAATTCAATTGAATAGCGATATTACGAAAGGTACAACCGCTACAATTAGTAACGCGACCTTAAGCCAAAATAAAATTGAAAACGGTGATTTTAGCAGTGGCGGGGGCATGTATGTTTCTGCGAATACCACGCTTCATTTGAATAATAGCACTATTGCCAATAATATCGTTCAGGGCGGGGTTTCACCGAATGGTTCAGGGCAAGGGGGCGGGCTGATAGTGGCTAATTCAACGGCGACAATTAAGCAAAGTAGCATTTATAATAACCAAGCTCTCGGCGGGACAGGCAGTGTGGCGGGAGGTGGTTTGGGACGTGGCGGTGGACTATTTATTGATAATAGTAACGTTACTGTTGATGGTTTGGTGGTGCTAAATAACGTGGCTCAAGGCGGGTCGGTGGCGGGTAAGGGGAGTGATACCACTGGCGGCGGGATTCAAGTTGAAGGGAATCAGCCATTTAAGGCGACTAATTTGATAGTGGGTAGTAATAGTGCGAAAGCAACGAAGAGTGGGAATTTTGCTTTTGGCGGCGGGATTTTTATTCAGCAGCCAACCCAAGTTAATCTGACTCATGCCACTATTGCCAATAATAGCGTTAGCGGCGCGACCAATAATCAAGGCGTGGGCATTTTTACGGTTAAAGGCAGTAGCCTCACGGCGAAATATAGCATTATTGCGAACCATACAGGCGGTGATGCGGCGGTGCGAACTGTTGGCACGGCCAATTTCGATTTTACGTTATGGGACAGTAATAGTAAAGATTGGTTCGATGAAAATGGCTCGCAAAATTTGCAAGGCACGCATGCCGTCAGTGGCTCACCTGATTTTGTGGACGTGAGTAGTACACCCGCTAATTTTCACCTTCAAGCGACTTCTGCGGCGCGTAATCAAGCGACAGGTAGTAATACCGCGACAGACATTGATGGCGAGGCACGCCCGAACCCCATTGACGGGGGGCCTGATTTGGGCGCAGATGAGTATTACTCTAACTTTAAGCTGACCGTAACGGTGATTGATGCGACGAGCCTCAAACTCACCTGGCAAGCGGCAAGCGGCGCGGCCAATTATAAAATCGAGTACACGCCTGCGGGTACAGAACCCTCACCCATTACGGTATCTGGCGGGGCGGCGGCGCGCGCGTATACCCTGGCGGGGCTGACGACGGGGCAAGCCTATAATATTACGGTGGTGGGCTATGATGCCAATGGAACGGAATTGGAGCGCACGAATAGTGTGCAGATAACCCCCGTTGAATTGGTTAAGATTTATTTACCTGTGGTGGTTCAGTTTTAAGGGGCTAAATTGGAATTGATATAAAGTAAAACAAACAGGCATGGCTCATTGAGCGATGCCTGTTTTAGTTTACTCAGTACGGTCATTTTGACCATGATTTAGGGGCGGGCGTTTGGACAGGAGAGCATACAGAAAGGCGCGGTCTTGGTAGGCGGTTAAGGGGGACAGGAGGCGCGCCTTGAGCCAGCCTTGCACCCAGAAAATTTCCCGTAAGAGGAAAAATGGCACGGTGGCTAGAGCAGCTTTTTTGCGTCCACGTTGATGGAGCATTTGGGCAAATTGGTAATATCCTTGTAATGCACTTTTGGCGAAAAAATGGTTGGTTTTAAAAGGCGTTGCCAAGCCGCGCTGCTTCATAATGAAATGAAACGCCCAACCCTCTAGCGGCCAACGTTTGAAATAATAACGCATGGAGAAGCGATCATGCTCATGGTGAACGAAAGCTTCTGGTACATATTGAAAGGTGTAATGAGGCGATAACTCCAGATAAAAAAGATGGTCTTCTAAAATCTTAATGTATGGATTGAAATGATGTTGTAATAAAATAGATTTACGAATGGCGGCGTTGGCGTTAGAAAAGGCCACGAGTAACGGCTGTTGGCCTGCGGGGGGGAAAAATGCGTCATTGGCCTCGCCCTCATAGGGGTTAAGCTGCGCGTCAATCCACTGGCGACCGTAGGTGGCGCAAATCGTGTCATCACGGCGCAGCGGCTCAACCAAATAGGCCAGCCACTGGTCACTTTGCGGGAAACAATGCGCCGATAAATTGACCACAATGGTGCCGCGCGCCAACTCTGCGCCCAAATTTAGGGCGGTGGAGTAGTTGAAGGCATTACGGGGAATAACATGAATCTGGGCTTGATAGGCGCGGGCAACGGAGGCGGTTTCATCTTGCGATTCGTTATCTAGCACCCAAATTTCAAAGGGAAAATCGGTTTTTTGTTGGACGAGTAACGGTAACAAACGGCTTAAGCCGCGCGCCTCATCTCTGGCGCGAATGATGATGGAGACGAGGGGAGTGGTTCGGTTATTTGTAATAATCATAAATAATTCCTGTTAAAGTCTGCTGAAAATGGGCTTGACGGGCTAACATGGTATCTTGTGCGAGGACTTGTTCCCGTGCAGCCTGCCCCATGCCACGCCGCAATTCAGGCGAGTCAACGAGTTTTATTAAGCATTGATACCAAGATGCGGTGTCGGTGGCTAAAAAGCCCGTTGCGCCAGGCTTAATATCTTGATATGGCTCTAAATCACTGGCGACAGTAGGCAAACCAACCAATGCGGCCTCCAAAAATTTGACGGCACTTTTGCTGCGGCGATGTGGGTTATTCACAATCGGGGCAATATTAATCTCTATTTCGCTCATCAGGGCGGGTAACTGTGACCATTCAGTATAGGGTTTGAATTGGACACGCTCACCAAAGGGGGTCAGGCGCACGTCCTGTTCTAAATAGCCCACAATGGTTAAGCGAACTTGCGGACGAGTGGCTAATAATTGCGCTAAGGCTTCGACTGCCACCTCAAAATCTTCTTGATGGGCGCGTTGCCAGCCACTAAAATAACCAATCGTTACATGTTGAGGTGGCTCTTGGCTGAGGCGAGTTTGATAAAATGGCTCAGATAGCGCGGGCAATTCAGGTGGAATGACATTTTTGTTCATAAATACGGGTTTAGTGAACGTTTCCTTAATCAAATCGGCTAGATAAGCGGTTGAAACCACAAAATAATCCACCATGGCCATGAGTTCGGCATGTCGCTTGACACCTGCCATAAAATGCGCCACCTCTGCGGCAGGCCAATGACGGTGGAGAAAACAATATGTTTCAATTTGTGGGTCCCAAATCAAATCATCGGTATCAAAAATGACAGGTATGCGTAAGGTATGCGCCAATTCCACTAACTTTTTAGTCAGGGGAGTCAACTCGGCGCGATAAATGTAAAGTAAATCAACGGTGAGTAAAATCTCCAAACTGGCCTCATCGCTCATTAACAATTGTTTAGATTGCCAACCAACCGCAGCCAATTGTGCCACTTGATGACGCACCCGATAACGCGTGGGTGCGCCAATATCTTGATAAAGCCACAACACGGTCAATTTATCGAGGGAGGCGGGGGGCGTAAGGCGGCGTAATTGTTGATGGCGTAACTGTTCCTGCCGCTTGGCTCTAGCGATTTGAAACCTGACGATAGGGTTAAGAGCAGCCCATTTATCGCCAATTTTATGGCCGATGGCTTGCACCATGTTGCGAATAGAAATTTGCTGGCTGAGTTCGACACTGTTCAACCGATTCAACATGGCGGGCGTGGCTTTGGCCTGATATTCGTAATAATCCTTCAGGGCTTGATGTTCGGCGGTCAATTGTTGCAACTGCGTTTGAGTGGCTTGTAATTGCGCGACGGCGGTGGCATGGTCGCGGGTCAGTTGCGTAATATATTGTTGTTGGTCAGCAAATAGTTGCTTGGAGTTACGATAAATATCAGCAACCCAGGCCCCTAAACGCTCAACTTCAATCGCTTGGGTGGCATGTTCATGCGCCAAAGTTAAAGAAAGAGTCGTTTGCTGATTGAGGCGGGGAGATAGTGGAGGGTGAAGCAGGGTTGCCATGCGGCTAATCATGTGTGATAAATCAAAATGTTTAACCACCCGTTGACGGGCTGCGCGTCCTATTTGTTGGCGTAGCTCAGGCGAGGTCAATAAATTACGTATTATTTGGACATACTCGGCCAACTCGGTGGCGGTTTGGGGAATAAGATAGCCACAATCAAGGGTGACTAACTCGCTTTGTCCGCCCACAGCCGCGCTGACAGGCACGGTTTCCATCGCCATGGCCTCATAAATGCCCAATGAAATGCCTTCGTAATCCGATGGCAACAGAAAAATGTCGGCAATGGCTTGCAATTCCACCATGCGCGACGGGCTGACACTGCCTAATAATCTGATATATTGACTCAAACCCTTTTCGTTAATGAAATTTTCTAGCCAAGCCAATTCGCTGCCCGCACCCGCGATGAGGCAGACAAAAGGTTGCGCTGCTTCCATTGTTAAATTATGGAGTATTTCGGCTAAAAAACGGGGGCGTTTTTGTGGCTCAATGCGTCCTGCGTGTAAGATAACGGGGATTTCTGCGGTGAGTCCCAATTTATGACGTAACATTACGCGGTCAAATTGAGTGGGCTGCCAAAGTGTGGTATCAATATTAATGGTACAAACCGCAATTTTTTCGGCAGATGCGCCTTGCGCGACCATCCACTGTTTAATTTGTTGCGAGGCCACAATTTGCTGGTCTAACAAATCTTGGTAGCGAATACTGGTGAAGGGGTGGCCGCCATTTTTCCAGCCTTTATCCACCATGTGGTTGTAATCAACCAGTCGTAACTGTGGGCAATGCGTCCGCAGAAATGGCAATAAACCGTAGCCTATATTACTATGGGAGATAAAGACAACATCAATGTGGCGAACATTAATTAAATGAAGAATAAAGTTGGGATAATCAATGGCCTCAGAAAAATCGGCTAGACAAAAAATATCGGGCGTGAATTGGGCAAAATAATCTCGCCAGGGATTATCATGCGGCACAGTCGTACAAATTGAAATGTGATAGCCGCGCGCCGTTAAACCACCGACTAAATCAAGATTAAATTTATCTGAACCACCTAACGTCAATTGCGGCAAAATGAGCAGCAGATGAGGTTGGGCATGGGCGGGGTCGCGCGGCGGTGAGGTTACGAGATGTTGCTGCCATGCGGCGAGTTGTGAGGGTTGATTAGGTGAGTCGTTCATGGGTTGCCTCCGCGCCATAGCCCCCAATGACGTAATAAACGTAATATAGGATGTTGACGTAATTGATATTGTTGGTAATGTGCCAGCCGTTGCCATTGCTCGCGCTCGGCGCGCAGATTGTTTTGGGCAATGAGCAGGGCTTGTTCTTGTTGGCGTAGCTGCTCAATTTGGGCGGCTTGATGGGTAATCCAAGCGTAATGTTGCTCCCATTGGTCGGCTAACCAGGTGTAATTTTTGCGCCATTCGGCAATGGCGGTTAGAGTTTTATCAGGCCAAACGCGCATGGTTTGCGGGTCAAGCTCTATTAAGAGCAAACTTACGAGGGCATTTCGAGCCGCAGGTTGTAGGTCAGGCGACAGGCCATGCCATAATGTTTCTAAAGGAGTGAGGAGTGAGGAGTTGTTTATTTGCAACTCTAACTCGTTACTTAAACTTTGTAGTTGTTGATAAGTGATCATTATTTCAGGCGTAAGTTGGGCTAAAAATTGGTTGACGGCTAAAGGAATAGTAGGTTGTTGTAACTCGGCGTGATGATATAATTTGTTACTCTCAGTTGTCACTAAAGGCAATGAAAATTTGGCCGCAACCTGCGCCATAAATGAGTCAATTTGAGGCACAATCGCCCCAATATCGGCCAATAAACAGCGTTCAGGGTGGGCTGCTTGAAATTTCAAAATGGCTTGATTATAGACCTGCCATGATTGTAAGGCCAGGTCAGGATTGACCAACGCCTCAAAATCGGAGCCGCGCCGCACCAGGGATAAAGTCACTTCCAATGGATGACGATAGATAAATAAAAATTTCGCCTGCGGGAGTAGCTCCGCCCATAAATCAAGGAAAAGGCAGGTGCGCGGGTCTTTCCAACCCCACATGGGCGCGGTGGAATAGCTCTTAATAATATTTTGGGCCGCCTCTTTATCAGCCGCCGTTAAATCGCCCAAAAGATGGTTATTAGGAACTAAAACATCATAGCCCCAACGATGCAATATTTGTTTATGAAAGGCCACAATTTTAGCCGCTTCAAAATGGCCGCGTGGATTGCCTGGATCGCCTGGCACTAAGGTTTCACCTAAATCAACGCCCGCCGCTTGAAATAAATTGGCAACCAACGAGGTGCCTGAACGGTGCATGCCTGTAATAATAACAATTTGTTGCATTTTAACTAGTCGGCGTTCAGCCTATCAGCAGTCAGCATAAATTCTGCGGACAGCCATTATAAGGCTTCAAGCCTTATAATGGCTAAAATCAGTCCGCAAAACTTTTGCTTAGGTACTTATACTGCGTACCGAATGAAAATGGCACTTTTGGCGTAGGAGTCCGCAATTATTTGCGGGCTGTCCGCAAAGGATTGCGGACTCCTAATGTTTGCGGGCTGTCCGCAAAGGATTGCGGACTCCTAATGGTCATCATAAAAGTGTAAGTCTCAAACGAAATGTAGTATAGCTGAACGCTGACTCGCTGAACGCTGACTCGCTCACTAATTGAATTTGATGGTTAAGTTGGAGGGCGCGGATTTTTTGTGACAGGGTATGCTCTGTCAGGTCAATTTCATGGAGATAAACCCCGTCACAAAATGTAGTATGGTCGGGCCGTCCAGGGATAATAAGATGTACTTCATGCCCAAATCCCGCGAGGTCGTGAGCTAAGGCTTTAACCTCTGCCTGGTGATGAGACAGCAGGCATAAACGCAATGGTTTGTTAGATATTGGCTCTACGGCGGCGGTTAAGGGGGGCAAGGGTGGCACATGGGGCATGATTTGGGCGGATAAGAAGGGGCGTAAAGGGCGACTCGGTTTACTGAAATTGGTGGGGATTTGGCGCAGACCAAATAATCCCATGATGAAACCCCACGCCAACCCGCGCCATAACTGTTTTTGAATCGGGATATATAACTCATCGCTGACGAGTTTGGCTTGATAATAATGACGTAGACGGCGAAAGAAATCAACCCCATGTTGCATCACCTGACGTAAGGTAACGCGCCAGCCAACCACGCGAGGGGCATTTTTAAGGGTGAAATAAATAATCCCCCGTAGCCACAAATACCAATTGATATTCCAAGTGAAGGCTTCACGGTTGCGACTACTCGCAGGGGCATGGTAAACCACCGCCTCCGCCAAAGGCAAAATTTGATAGCCTTGCAAACCCCAACGAATCGCCAAATCAGGTTCTTCAAACAAATAGGGGAAACGCTCATCAAAACCGCCCGTATGACTAAATATTTCGCGACGATAGGCCATGTTCGCGCCCATTAAGCGGGGAAACCAACGCGGCGGCTCAGGTGGCGCGGGTTCAGGGCGCACATCTTCATGCTCACCCAAAATGGAAAAACGGCCATATTGAAATTGGAGTTGCCCATGCCCTGGGTGAATGTCATAAACCTTACCACCTGCGCCCGCGACATTACGGTTTTGAAAGGTTGCGGCGAGTTGCGCTAACCAGGTGAGACATGGCACGGCATCATCATCAATGAAGGCAATAATATCGCCCACTGCGGCGGCAATGCCCATATTACGGGACATTGAGAGATTAAATTCGGGGCAGCGCACCAAAATAACGCGCTCGCCAAACGCTTGCACCACCTCCAGCGAGTCATCTTTCGTGGGGCCGACCACGACCACGACCTCAAAATGGGGATAACTTTGCCGTTGCAGGGTATGTAATAAAGTGCGTAAGGGCGCGGCGCGGTCACAAGTATTGATAATAATGGAGAAGGTGAGGGAGCTAGTCACATTTCGTTACCGTTACTTCGGGTTCAAGATAGGCCAAGCCGTAGGGCTGCCGCGTGTCGGTTGGCACAACCCGAAACATTTCAATATCTACTCGCCGTTGGAGGTAGGTTAAGTCGCCACCGACTAAGCCCATGACCCCCGCATTAAGAAAATATGTCCCTGGGGCGAGATTGATTTTGAGCGAGAAACGCGCCTGCATAATGACGGGCGCGGCGATGGTGGGAAAATAAAGATTTTCACGATTCGTAACCACGCCCGCGACATCAATGCCGTCTACGGTTTTAATCATCATGCCAAAGGTTACTTCGTGGGCGGTTTGATAAAATTCCACCTGATATTGCCATTCATAACGCTGCCCCATGAGCAGGACATTGACCCGTTGACCGTTTTCATGATACAGCCCCCAATGACGAATTTCAGCGTGACCGTTACTATAAATAGTTGGTAATAATTGGGGCATGTGCGGGTCAAACCAGGCGTGGTCACTTGGGGAAACCTCATAGGTTTCAAAAACCTGTGAGGTTTGTGGGGAAATTTGTGAGGTCTGGGTTGTTGAGTGTTGCAACGATTTGAATAAATCCGCCACTTGGTTGGGTGGGCTATACATAATTTTTTGATACATGTCCGTCACAAATTTACTCGCGCCGTCTAAAATAAGTTCACCTTGCGACAGTAATATACAGCGTTCACATTGGCGCACAATGGTTTGCCCATCATGGGAAACCAGTAACACTGTGCCGCCGTCGTCACGGAAACGGTCTAATTGTACCATGCATTTGCGCTGAAAAGCGGAGTCACCGACAGACAACGCTTCATCTACGATTAAGATTTCTTTCGGTACAAATACTTGCACCGCAAAGGCCAAGCGGACGAACATGCCACTGGAATAAAACTTAACGGGCTGGTTGATAAATGGCCCAATATCGGCAAAGGTGACAATTTGGTCGTAAATTCCATTAATCTCCGCCGTAGATAGCCCCAAAATTGAGCCGTTCATATAGACATTCTCGCGCCCCGTAAATTCAGGGTTGAAGCCGCTGCCCAACTCTAGCAGCGCGGCCACCTGCCCTTGTACCTCCACCTCGCCATGACTGGGCGAGAGTGTTCCTGCAATAATTTGCAATAAAGTGCTTTTGCCACTGCCATTGCGCCCAATAATCCCCACCGTTTCGCCCCGTCTTATCTCAAAGGAAACATCTCGTAATGCCCAAAACTCTTGATAAAATTGGCGCGGGCGGCGTAAAAATGAGGGCAACGCGTACCATAGCGACTGCTTGAGGCGGTCACTCGGTTGGGCATAGAGGGGGTAGATTTTGCTGAGATTATGAACGGTTATCAAATAGGGAGTGAGAAGTAAGAGGTGAGAAGTAATAAAATGAATTATCTGAACTTATTTTTCACTTCTTATTTTTCATGGCTTGTTGCGCTAAATCTCGCCAACCGCCCTGCGTATCGCCATCAATGACCGCTTGATAGGCGGTGGCGGCATCAAGTGGCTTGCCATTGACCATTAATACACGGGCTAAATGGTAACGAGCTTGAATAAAATCAGGTTTCAAACTGAGAGATTTTTGTAAGGCGGCCTCCGCTTCTTGCGGCTGTCCCGTCAAAAATAACATCCAACCATATAAATCGTGCATGGTGGGATTATCGGGGTGAAGTTTCAAGAGGCTTTCAATCAACGGCAAACCTGCTTCTTTTAGTTGATAATTACGCTCAACATAAAATTTTGCTAGTAATAATTGAAAAGCTGTTTTATCTTGCGCCACTTGAATGGCAACTTGATACCATTGCTCGGCCGCGTCTAAATGGCCGAGTTCATTTTTAGTCATGGCGATTTCGGCAAAAATGGCCGCGTTTTCGGGGTCAAGGGTCGCGGCTTGCTCAAAACGAGTTTGCGCGGTTTTCAAAGCTCCCTGTTGACGCAAATATTGCCCATATAACGTTAATACTAAGACCGAGTTGGGCGCGACTTGGGTCGCTTGCTCAAATAAATCAAAGGCGGGTCGTCCGATTTTAGCCTGAGCTTGGGCTAAAAAAGCCAATATTTCACCATCTTGCGAATTAGGCTCGTGGGCAATTTGCAGGGCATGGATGGCTAACGGCCACTCCTCAAGTTGGCTCAGGGCAATGCCAACCGTTTTGGCGAGGCGGGTAGAGTTTTGGGTGAAGGGTGTTATGGTTTGAGTCAGATAATCGCGCCGCGCGACGAGGTGGGTGTTGGTGATAGTTTTAAGATATGTTTCGGCTTGCTCAGGGTCACTTGGCGCGGCTAACGCGGCTAAATACCAGGTGGCCTCATCATTATGACTTTGGCTAAAGGCATGGTGCGCCGCCTCAAAATCAAGTTGCGCCAGATAAGCCCGCCCTAAGCCTGTGTAATAAATGGGGTCAAGTTCAGCCGCTTGTTGCCAAGTTATTACGGCGAGGGCAGTTTGCCCCTGTTGTAACTCGACCTCGGCTGAACCCGCCAGGGCTACCACATTACCAGAATCACGGGCGAGGGCGCGATTGAAGGCATCGGCAGCCATAAGCCAACGATGTTGGTGGAGGTAAATTTGCCCAATTTGTATGAAGGGTTGCACCGCTTGGGGATACATTACGGCAAATTGCTCTAACCATTCAATCGCGGCTTGATATTGCCCCGTGGTGAGTAAGATTTCTAAATCCGCTAGATTGGGGGTAGGGGTGATAAGAATGATGGGCGGCGGAGCAGGTGGCGCGCCTCGACTAGCGTAAATAAAGCCAATGATGATGGCTAAAATAATAATCCCCCATTTTTTCCGCATGGCGTTGCTTACTCCATATTATAACATTATGGAAAGTTATTCAGAGGATTATAGCATGAACTCTGGGGAAAGAGCGAAAATAGGCGATAGATTTCAAAATTGGGATAATTATGGCGTAACTTTTTGCGTAAATCTTAAGATGTGATATGGGATATGAGACACAATGCTTTTATCAAAAATTCATGTTATAATGAGGCTAACAAAAATCTAATTTTAGAGAACTGTGGTGCCATGCCCGATAAAATTGCTGAACTGGAAGCCAAATTAGTAACCGTAACTGACCTGAATGAACGGATTGATTTGTTGAATGCCCTGGCCTGGGCGTTACAGGATGAAAATTTAACCCGCGCCTTGAGTTTGAGCGCGGAAGCGATTGCTTTGGCGCAACCTGATAAAATGCTCCCACCATGTTATTCGAAAGGGCTGGCTCAGGGTGTTTTTTATTTGGGCTATTTTGAGCAGGAGGCGGGACATTATGAAACTGCCTTGACTTATTTGTCAGAAGCCTTGCCACTTTATGAACAATTAGGCGATTTAGCGGGTCAAGCGGCGGTGGTGAGTCGTGTGGGTGAAACGTATGCTTATTTGGGCAACTATTCTGACTCTTTGGCTTATCAATTACAGGCTCTTAAGTTAAGCACGGCGATTCAAGACCCCATGAAAGAGGCTAATGCCCTTAATCTGATTGGTTTGGTCTACTATTTTACGGCTGATTATGAACAATCATTGCATTATGTTCAGCAGGCCTGGCATATTTATGAGGCTTTGGGGGATAAACGGGGTCAGGGCAAAGCCTTAAATAATATGGGCATGATGTATTGTTATTTGGGTAATTATGATGAGGCTTTGGGTTGCTGTTTTAAATCGCTTCAATTGTGTGAGGAAACTAAAGATAGAGATGGTCTAGCCAATGTTTTTGATAGTATTGGCACAATTTATCAAGATTTAACTAACTATTCACAAGCGTTGCATTATTTTCGACGAGGACTAGAACTATTTCAGCAGATGGATAAGCCCGCCGCAGTGCTGGAATGTTTGCGTAATATGGGTGATAGTTATTATCGGTTACAAGATTTGCCACGCGCCCTAGAATATTTGGAACGGGCGGTGGCGATGGCCGAGCAATTGGTGGTTAGGCGAGAGTTATACATGGGTTATGAATTGTTAGCGAAAGTCTATAATCAAATGCGGGATTTTGAGACCGCGTTGATTTATTACGAAAAATTCCACAACCTCAAGGAGTCGGTCTTGAATGAAGAAGCCACCGAGAAACTTAAGAAATTGGAAATTTTGCATCGAACCGAAACCACCAATAAGGAAGCGGAAATTTATCGGCTAAAAAATGTGGCGTTGGAAAAAGAAATTACGGAACGTAAGCGGGTCGAGGATGCGCTGCGGCAAAGTGAGTTGGAATTACAGCAAACGAACCATGAATTAGCCAAGCTGAATGTAGATAAAGATAGATTTCTCTCGCTCATGGCGCATGATTTACGTAGCCCGTTTATGCCGTTGTTGGGGCTGACGAAGCTGTTGCTGGAAACGCCTGCGGTGGCGAATTTGCCCGAAGTTGAACACATGGCGCGGTCTATTTATGAATCAAGTAAGCGTATTTATAATTTATTGGAAGATTTATTACAATGGGCGCGGCTGCACATGGGGCGGATGACTTACGAGGCGCGCCGAGTTGATTTGGCGCAGGTTGCTACGAAAACGGTGCAATTATTATACCATAACGCGCATAACAAACATATCACCTTACAAAATCATTTGGCCGCGCCTTTATGGGTGCAGGGCGAGCCGCACATGTTGAACGTTATATTGCGTAATTTGATTTCTAATGCCATCAAATTTACGCCTATGGGCGGACAAATAGAATTATGGGTCACTTTATTAGCCACTGAGCCACCCTTTGTACAAATTTCGGTGCGGGACACGGGCATGGGGATTAGCCCTGAGAATGTTGCCAAATTGTTCAAAATCGAAATACATCATAGCACGCTCGGCACGGCGCAGGAACAAGGGACGGGCTTGGGACTAATCATGTGTCGGGAGATGATTGATTTGCATGGTGGGCAAATTTGGGTGGAAAGCGAGGTGGGGCATGGCACGACCATTAAATTTACGGTGCCGTTGGATAGTTCCATGGAGGCAGCGGCCATGATCACGCCGATTCAGGTGGCTGACATGTCTGTAACAACTTCGGATACTCCTGCCATGTCTTATCCACTTTTGCCGATAGAGTGGCTGAGTTTGTTGCTTAATTTGGCTTTGGCGGGCGATATGGTGGCAATTCAGGCGAAAGCGGCGGAAATTGTGGAGCTAGATGGCTCTTTTCAGCTCGTTACTGAACAATTGCAACACTTAGCGAGCCAATTTGACGAAGAAGCCATTTTAGACCTGCTTAAACAGCAAATGGATAGGGTGCAAAATAGCTGACCCAATTTTGACAGAGCTATCAACTTATGCTAATATAGCCCCTGTCGAAAGTAATCAATCAACTTTAGGAAATTTTAGCTCATGTTCAGTCAAATCGCAGCCAATTTAGTCGTAGTATCTGTAGTAGTACTCCTTATCGGTAGTCATAAGGGGGTATTTGCGCTTGGTGCAACGGCTTGATAGACGCGACACTAAAACAGAGCAGCAGATGCCTCCCCTACGGGAGGCTTTTTTTTTGCTAGAATCCGCGCAATGATGTTGTAGGACAAACGTAAAACCCTCACCCCAGCCCTCTCCCACAGGGCGAGGGAGCGAAACTTCCCTCCCTTTGGGGGGGACTGAGGGGGGGATTTTGCGTTTGTTTTAAGTCATGTTTTTTAGCGGACTCCAGGTTATTACAAACTTAGTCATTAACTAATTTTAAGGAGATTTTATCGTGGGTAAAAAATTAAGAGGGGCCGATATTGTTTGGGAAAGTTTAGTGGAAGAAGGCGTGGAAGTGGTCTTTGGTTATCCAGGGGGCGCGATTCTGCCTGCATATGATGCACTGAATAATTATCGGGAGAAAATTCATCACGTTTTGGTGCGGCATGAGCAAGGGGCAACCCACATGGCCGACGGCTATGCGCGGGCGAGTGGTAAAGTGGGCTGTGCGATGGCGACTTCTGGCCCTGGCGCAACGAACATGGTCACGGGTTTGGCGACGGCCATGTTAGACTCTTCGCCGATTGTTTGTATTACGGGGCAAGTGCCAAGTGGTGCCATTGGCGGCGACGCGTTTCAGGAAGTGGACGTGACGGGTGTGACTATTCCTGTGACGAAACATAACTATTTGGTGACAGATGTGAACGAAATTGCCTCGACTATTCGTGAGGCGTTCTATGTGGCCCGCACGGGTCGCCCTGGCCCTGTGTTGGTGGATATTACGAAAGATGCGCTGAATGCAGTGATTGAGGATTTTGAATATCCGACCTATACCATTAGTTTGCCTGGTTATAAACCACCCGCACCCGTGACCAATGAGCAAGTGGTGGCGGCGCTGGAGTTGATTAATAAGGCCAAAAAGCCCGTTATTTTGGCGGGGCATGGCGTGTTAATTTCGGGCGCAATGAATGAGGTGTTGGAACTTTCTCGAAAAGGTAATATTCCTGTAACTACCACGTTGTTAGGTATTGGCGGTGTGCCAGCCAGCCACCCCCTTAACATGGGCATGATGGGGATGCACGGGGAAGCCTGCGCCAACCATGCCATTCAAGAGGCGGATTTATTGATTGCTTGTGGGATGCGTTTTGATGACCGTGTGACGGGTAATGTGAGTACATATTCGCCCAATTCCAAGAAAATTCACATTGAAATTGACCCCACTGAAATCAATAAGAATATTAAGGTTGATATTGCGTTGAACACCGATTTAATGGTCGCCTTACGTCAGATTAATCCAGGGGTGACGTTTAATGACCGTTCTGAATGGTTACATCGCATTCGGGATTGGCAGGAAGATGCCAATCAACGGGATATTTTGCAGATGAAAACGCCGACGCTTATGGCCGCGCAAGCAATTCGCGCCATTTGGGAAGGGACGGCGGGCAATGCGTTGGTGGTGAGTGATGTGGGGCAACATCAGATGTTGGAATGTCAATATTATCAACATGAGAGTCCGTATACGTTGCTGACTTCGGGCGGTTTAGGCACGATGGGTTTTAGTGTGCCAGCGGCGATTGGGGCGAGTTTCCATAAGCAAGACCGCGAAATTTGGGTGATTGTGGGTGATGGTTGTGTGCAGATGACAATTATGGAATTTGCAACGGCGGTGCAGGAAAACGCAAATATTAAGATTTGTATCATAAATAATGGCTATTTGGGCATGGTGCGCCAATGGCAACAACTGTTTTATGATGCCCGTTATGCCGAAACACCGATTTCTAGCCCTGATTATGTCAAATTGGCGGACGCATATGGCATGCCTGGCTATCGGGTGAGTAAGTTGGAAGATGCGATTCCGACCATGCGTAAGGCTCAAGAACATAAAGGGCCAGTGGTGATTGAGTTTGTGGTGGAACAACACGATATGGTTTACCCGATGGTGCCTGCTGGGGCAGATTTACATGCCATGATTCGCCGTCCTCATCGTCAATTTGCGGAGATGGAGATGTAATTTGTCGTTGATTAGGTTAGCCTTTATAAGGTTCAAAACCTTATAAAGGCTTAAATCAACCAATGACGAATGACAATTAACAACTAACAAAGGATAATAAACATGAAACAGATATTGATTGCTTCAGTGGAAGATAAACCAGGGGTGCTGAATCGGGTGTCGAGTTTGTTCCGTCGCCGTAATTTTAACATTGAGAGTTTGGCGGTGGGACATAGTGAAGTGCCAGGCGTGAGCCGCATGACCATTGTGACCGATGAGGTGGAACAATTGCGCCGTGCCATTGTGCGCTCGAATGTGGAGAAATTGGTCAACGTGATTGAGGTGGATGATGTGACCGATTTGCCCTGTGTGGTGCGGGAAACCGCCCTCATCAAAGTGACGGCGGATACGACCAAACGGCGTGAAGTCATGGATTTTGCCGAAATGTATCGGGCGCGCATTGTCGATGTGGCAAATGAAACCCTGATAGTTGAAATTACAGGTGAAAGTAGTAAAATAGACGCGCTGATTGAAGTGTTAACGCCAATTGGCATTAGCGAAATTATGCGAACAGGTAAAATTGCCATGCGGCGTGGGGCTGTTGCCCCGCGCACCAATGGCGCGACGGCATAAAACCCTCACCCTAACCCTCTCCCAAAGGGAGAGGGAATTGCATTTCTCCCCTCTCCTTTTGGGAGAGGGGTTGGGGGGTAGTAGTTATCACAAATTTACTTATATTAACTTATTTAATCCAAAGGAGTTTTAAAAACTGTGGCTAAGATTTATTACGATAATGATGCTGACCTTGATTTGTTAAAAACGAAAAAGGTCGCGGTGATTGGTTATGGCAGTCAGGGACACGCGCATGCGCTGAACTTGAAAGATAACGGCGTGGATGTGCGTGTGGGCTTATATGAAGGCAGCAAGGGTTGGGCTAAGGCTGAGGCCGATGGTTTGGTGGTTAGAAGTGTGGCCGATGCGACGAAAGAAGCCGACATCATCATGGTGGTTGCCCCTGATACCAAACAACGCGCCATTTATGAGCAACACATGAAACAACATTTAACGGCGGGTAAAATGCTGATGTTCGCGCATGGCTTTAACATTCGTTATGGGCAGATTGTCCCCGCGAAAGATATTGATGTGACGCTCATTGCCCCCAAAGCCCCTGGCCACCGCGTGCGCGAGGTGTTTAAGGAAGGCAGTGGTACGCCTGGCCTGTTGGCGGTAGAGCAAGATGCGACGGGTAACGCGAAGGCATTAGCGTTGGCATATGGTAAAGGCATCGGCTGTACCCGCGCGGGCGTGATTGAGACGACTTTTTCTGAGGAAACGGAAACCGACCTCTTTGGTGAACAAGCGGTGTTATGTGGTGGCGCAAGTGCTTTGGTAGAGGCGGGTTTTAATACGTTGGTGGAAGCGGGTTATCAACCTGAAATTGCCTATTTTGAATGTCTGCATGAACTCAAATTGATTGTGGATTTGATGTATCAAGGTGGCTTAACTTATATGCGTTATAGCGTCAGCGATACCGCCGAGCAGGGCGATTACACCGCCGGGCCGAAAATCATCACCGATGATACCCGCGCCGCCATGAAGAAAATTTTAGCCGATATTCAATCGGGGGCGTTTGCCGAAGAGTGGATTGAGGAAAATGAAACGGGTTTGAAGAATTTCTCGGCGGCCCGTTTAGCTCATCGTAATGCTAAAATTGAGGAAGTAGGGAAAGGGTTACGTAAGATGATGACTTTCCTTAATGCGAAGGAAGTTTAGGTAATATTTAGTTTTTAGTCATCCGATGACTAATAGTCATCGGATGACTTACAAATGGCCTTAACGCGGCATAAACATGCCCCAATTAATAGCCAAAAGGCACGGGCGGAATTGCTCATTACGCCTGTTTTAATGGAAATTTTTGAACGTAACTCTACTAAATTTAACTATTTTTCAGGGAATCCCTTTGATGTTGAGCCAACGCAAGGCTTAAAAGGGCGGTGTGATTTTTTGTTGACCAAAGCCATGACCTTACATATCACTGCGCCTGTGATAGCCATTTTTGAGGCGAAAGATGATAATGTGGATAATTGGTATGGGCAGTGCGGGGCGGAGATGTATGCGGCGCGGCTGTTTAATGAGCGTAATGATGAACCGTATCGAATTATTCATGGGGCGGTAACGAATGGTTATGAATGGGTCTTTTTACGCTTGGAGGAACAGATGTTGTTGGTGGATAGAAATAGATATTATTTGGGTAACTTACCTGAATTGTTAGGGGTATTACAAAGTGTGATTGGTTTTTATGACGAGTAAGACCTCACAGGTTTTTTAGATAAGGTCTTTTTTGTTTCAAGCGGTCGTGTGGTAAAATTTGCTTGTCAAAAGTGAGTTTGTGAGTTAGTTTAGGAGTAAAATAATTATGAATATGTCAATTATCAGTAAACAAAGAAAACAACAATTTATCTTAAATAAACTTAAAAATAGGCATCGTTTTCACTTGTCGTTGAAAAAGCAACAAATTTTTCGTAAACATAAAAAATTAGAATTGGTTGATTGGGAAACCGAACAACGAATTGGTCAAGCTTTGGCGGAAAAAGGTCAAGGAATAATTATTAGTTCAAGAGAAGAATTGCACTCGTTTTTGGAGTCAATTAGTACCAATGTTTAAATTAGAATTTAGACCTTCTTTTATAAAGACGTATCAGAAAACTTTTGCTAAAAATTCCTCAATAAAGGCAAAAATAGAGAGGGTTTTAAATATTTTGAGTGACAATCCAACCTATCCCTCTCTCAAATCTCACAAAGTGCAAACGAGACTTTTTGGCGAAAGGTGGAGTTCTCGGGTGACGGGCGATATTCGTATCATTTGGGATTTTGATGAGGAAAATAACCTTGTAATATTAGTGTTGGATATTGGCGGACATTCGGGTGGGGGGAAGGTGTATAAATAGCCACACGGGGAGTCCAAAACTCACAAAAAAGTCTTGCAATTGTCCCTAATTTATCTAAGAAATGCTCTTGAAAAGAAATTAATTAAATAAAGGAGTAAAAACCATGTCAGGAATAGATAAAATACTAAATGGAATATATTATTTGGGAGAAGCGATAAAAGTGTATTCGGGTGGAGAAT
>JFJP01027137.1_pt1 | contig 22191 bp, 24 predicted proteins | sample 431651 | NCBI WGS metagenome assembly JFJP01 (sample SAMN02602958, study PRJNA72255) | Microbial mat metagenome, whole genome shotgun sequencing project. | biome: fresh water; feature: sink hole; material: water; isolation source: purple microbial (photo- and chemosynthetic) mats found in...
GATCTGGAGGGATACCTTCCTTGTCTTGGATCTTAGCTTTGACGTTTTCGATGGAGTCACTTGGTTCGACGTCCAAAGTGATGGTTTTTCCGGTTAAGGTTTTAACAAAAATTTGCATTTATTGTTTTTGGTTTGTTTGAGGATGAGATGTTTTGAAATAAAATATTATAATTTTTTGAATAAATTTCGGGTATTTATAGAAAACCCCCTCTCAGTTTTTTTAATTTTGAATTTTTTATTTAGTCAAAACCCTATTAATTTCAAATACCGATATATCCTGATTAGGTCTCAAATTATTATTATAATATTGATTAGGAAATATAAATAATCAATACTGGTGAAAAGAAATTTCTAAATGCGAAATAATTAAACCTCCAAATTAGAAATTTTAAATTTTAAATTTATGCTCTAAAACTTAGAGAGAAAATATCAACCCTTTTATTCATGTATTCCTTATCCATTTCTTTTTCCTCAATCTATATATTATAAACAAATTATTAATCCCATATAATTGCAAATGTTACCTGATTCCCTTCAAAACCAACTTCCTCTAAATACTTCACAATATCTTCATCAATCTCTTCATTTCTTGATTTATAGCACAAAAGCAAATCTGGCAATTTTTCTCCTTTGTTTTTTTCTTTTAAAATCTCATAAATATTCTTGGCACACTAAAAATTTTTTTTCTTTTTTTTTCTATTTATAAATTTTAAAAAAACATTAGAAAATGTTGTCAAATGTCCTTTGTTGAATATCACATCAGTGCCAACAATATAATCCAATGCATCAACATCTTTTAAAACCTCTATAATTTTCTCCTTTGCAAACCCCCAATCCAACTCTTGAGAATCCACTTTTCCCTTATTTTCTTTAATAATTTCTTGATTATTCTTGATGTTTTCTCTCATCAATGGCAAAATCTCTTTCAAATCACTGCAAATCACGTTTGAGCCTATCTATCCATCAATTATTATTTGCTGGAAATTCTTATTATAAACCCAAGGCTCCAAGCACTATTGATAAATAGCCAGTTCCACCCCCTAATTCTAAAATCCTTTTGTTTTTTAACTTCAATTTTCCTTCAAGAGTTTGTTTTATAAAATATTTGGATAGAATCATCCCCTAAATAAAAAACATTATACTTTATTTGATTTTTATTAATAATATAGAGGTTTTATGGATATTTATTACACACTCCCAAATACGAGATCCGCTTCCTAAATTCATGTTTGAATTTTCGTGAATTGTTATGATATTGTCAGGTTCAGAGCCTAAATCCTCATAAAGCTTTATTGTCTTTGTGAATATTGAAAAATCCTCCTGAAGATCCATAATTTTAAATCTAATGTTTTTAATGTAAAAATAAATGGATATTTAATCTGTTTTTTAGTTTTTACATAAATATTAAAATTTTTGCATAAATATTTTAATTAAATGAAAAATTTCTTATGACAGAAAAATGGATTATTTTTAGAAGTTCTATTATGTCATTTTTTCACTTTTTAATTTTTTTCTATTTATAGAAAAAATTGTTTTTGAAATTAAAACTGAATTATTTTCATATAAAATGGTTCTTTTATATAATTACGATGGGGTTTTAGAAACAATCTATCATCTCCTCTGGATGAAAGAATTCGATGAAAAATTCAACCACTTCAAATTTTTTCTTCCCCACACAATTCTCCTAAAAAACTACATGCCAATCACTTGGTATTTTTCATCAAACACAGGTGAAATTCTTCGCAAGAAGCCCCAAAACATCAATAAAGATTTTATTATTCATGAATTCAGCAAGAACCCTTCAAAAAGTTCAATAGCAGCAATGTACCTTTATGAAGTGAATGAGGATTTGACCTTTTGCAAACAGTTTCATCTTTTAGACAAAGTGGATAAAGACAGAACCTTAAGTCGTCGTGTTATGATAGAATACATTTCCTACAAAGGCTTAGAGGCCTTTTTAAATGATCAAAAAAAATGTCCGTTTGGAATCCTACAGAAATTTATAGACCCCTATGGTTCAAAAAACTTTACAATAGAAGCTTTATGGACTCCTAAAATGACTCTTTTTTCCAAAAAGGTGAATGTTAATAACCTATATTATGACAAACTAGAACTAGTTGAAAAAGCAGCGACCGTTGATGGGAATGATATTTATAGTGAGGTCATTCAAATAAAAGGTCCCGAAATTTCTTCATCTTTAAGAGAATCTCTCACTCAGATTGTGAGACATATTGCTTCAGTTTCTTTTGATCATATTGCGATTAAAAGGATGGTTTGTTATTTGAAAATTGATCCAGAGCAGAAAATATGGCTGTTATGGTGTGGGTCTTGTAGAGTTGAAAGGGAAAGATTGGAGTTTTTGAAAACACCCAATAAACAATTCGTGAAAACTGCTATAAAAATTCATCATAAACCCTTGGCTTTAGGAACTTTTATCAAGAATCCTTTTAAACATCAAAGAATCTATTCTCTTTCGTTAAGAAACCCTGCAGAAGTTTCCAAGAATGAAGTCTGTCCAAATTGTCATCGGATGTTCGTTAAAAGCGAAATGGTCACTTGCAATTATCAAGCTATTATTAGAAGATTCAGGATATTGGGGGAGAATGAAAACAGTTTGAGTTTTAGGAAGAAAATTACAGAAGAAAATCTCACGGAGAATCAGGATAGTGATAGAAATCTGTCAAAAAAATATCCAAAAGAAAAGAAAAACTGCAAAATTCCGCATTTGATACAAAAATTGCATCCAGAAATGACTTTAAATGAATATTTGGCGCTTGAAAAGGATTCAATTTTCTTGCAGAATTTGATTGAAATTTGTTTAGATTGTTATATGGATTTAACGAGAAATCTTAAGATCTCAGGCCCTGACCCTGATAATCTATACAAAATGACGAAAAATGAATTGAATCCAATCCCAAATTTAATTAAAGAAAATAACAATCAAAGAAATTTCTCCATTTTGAAAAAAACGAAAATTAATAGAAATCCTTCTGTTTTAAATTATATGAAAGAAGGAAATGATGAATTGGAGAATGAAGTGAATAATGCTTTGAAATCCATGCTTTCGGGAGAGATTGCAGTGAAAAAACATAGGCCTGTATCATCAATTTCATGGGTTTCGAATAATACGAGATCGACCGCGACTGTTTCATTTCAAAAATCTTTTATTCATCGTGGAAACCCTTCGTTTTTTTAAAATAGATTTATGTAATTAAATTTATAAACTACGATTGAATTACAGGATTTTTATTAAAAAACTGAAGTTTTACAAACATAAATAATAAATTATTGAAAAAAAAGTAAAAAAATTCAAAGTGTTTTTTTAATTTTTTGTTTTGAAAAAAAAAATTAAATTTTTAAAAAATTTTGATTTTTTATTTTAAATTTGAATTTTTTTACATTTTAAAAATGATAATTTATGAAAAATTTTTCTTTTATTTTTTTTTTAGTCAAGAAAATCAATTTTATTAAAATTTTCAAAATTTTTCAAAAGAAATAATTTTCTAAGTGAAATTATATTCAGGCGCATAATATTCCCTTTGTAATTGACTAAACTTTAAGTTCTCTTCTTTGAGAAAATCATAAGGAAACTCTACAATGAATCCTTGAATGTGATGTTTCAACAAATCGTACAGATCAGGAGTTGCAGTTTTATTGAAATTCTCTAATTCATTGAGTTTTTTAATTGAATTATCTGGATAACAAGCAAAAACTTTCCGATAAATTTCGCTGTTTTTCTAAGTAAAATATGTCTTTTTGGAATTTTTTTAAAATATTTCCCTTAATAACAATACTTTTGCTCTTTCCTTCACTTTTATCCACAATTCTTCATCAATGGGATCTGCTAACTCATTCTTTTCAAATCCAAAAAGTTCATTCCATATATTTAATCTCAAATTCAAAGCAAAGGTTGAAGCTTCATATTCTTCATTCCCCATAAAACTCTCCATTTTCATCGTATCTTCAACGACAATCTTTTTTTTAATATTTTATCAAAAACAACAAAAATAAAAAATTCAAATAAATAGAAAAAATTTGTTGAAAAGGAGAATAATCAATAAAAAATGAAAAAAAAATGAAAAATTAAAATTAACAAAAATAAATGAAAAAAAATGAGATTTCTTCTTTCTCAAAAAAAAATGTTTTATAAAATAAACAACCCCTATTTCGGAATCCCTATTTCCATTCATACTCCGATCATTGATATTCGCAGACCCCAAAATCACGAACCTATCATCAACAATCATCAGCTTGCTATGTACATACACAATCTCTGTGAGCGGTTTCTTCAATTTCGCATGGTTTCTTAGCCCCAAAAAAACTAAATATTTTTCAGGATCAATACCTTCTTTTATCAAGCTTGTAATCAAGGAAGTTTCACTTCTTGATATTGTGGCATATTCCCAATGCAGTTGAATTCTCATTACAGAAGTACCTTTATCAGCTACATCTCCTTCGAATCCTGGTAATAAAGGCATAACCACATAAATCTTAAAAGTTTCCTGATAAATATGAGCTTTTTTAATTCGATATAACAAAGCTTTAGCAATGTTGTTTTCAACAGAAGGTCCGGCTAAGCTTGAAATAAAGAATTGATTCTCTATATAAATATAATATTGAGAATCTTCGATTAACTGCAGATATGCGAATTGAATTGAGTTCTCATAACGGTTCGGAGCTAAACCACAGGACCAATTCGATGCTGAACGAACGATTTGGCATCGACAGGATCGGATTTGATCAACAGGATTTTTTTTACGAATGGATTCTGAATTCAATTGCAACATATTGTCTTCATAGAAATTTTCATTTATTTTTATTGTTTTTGCATGTTTTTGAATAGGCTCCTTGGTTTTCTTCCTCATAAATTGAGTGTAAGCTTCTTTGTAACCCTGGATTTCATGCTCATAATCAACGAAATTCTCCTTTGTTCGATCCATGCTTTCGTACAATTGAAGAAAATCTTTTTTGATTAATATTTGAGCTTGTAAATCCTTTTTGGGCATTTCTTTTAAAGTCTGAGTTTTTTGAATTTTTATTGAATTAAACTTAAATTCTTCCATCGGATTTTTTTTGCTAGTAAATGATTTTTTAAATGATTTTTTCGCTTCAGTTGAATTTAATTTATGAAGGAAGAGATTGTCAGAGTGTGATTTATGCAATGGAGCAGACATCATATTATAATGAGCATAATTCTTTATATGTATATCAAGAGGTAATTTGAATTCATCATAGTCCAAATTCCAATCAGCATCTATTTCATTTTGCTTCACGAATTTCGAAACAGAAATATTCAAATTTTGCAATGCTCTTTCCCTTTTTTTTCCTTCTTGACTTTCGATGAGCTTACTAACTTCAATAACCTTCTTTGTTTTGTTTTTGTTCATTTTGAATTTTTTATAGGATTTTGACATACTGGACTTTTTACTATGAGATGTCTTCGTATCAAGATATTTTCCGCTTCTTTCTGCCAAATCAATTTTTGCATAATTCCAGTATTGAATGAAATGACGAGCTAAATCCTTAACAGGAACACCTGAAACCTGAATTGCAATATCGTGCCATGGCATTCTAGGTGTTTCTCTTGAAATCAAAGGTTTTTCATAGTTCTTTACATTGCGAAAATCTGCAATTCTGCAATTGGAATAATCAATACCAGGCCAATAAACCTCACCATTTTCTTTTTCCGAATCCAATAATTTATGTTCCTTAGTGTCCATTCTCCCAAAACAAAGATCTAAACCCCCTAGAAATGCGATTTCCTGATCAATAATCACTAATTTCTCATGATGTGACCACCAACAAATCAAATCTGATGGATGTTGTAGCACTTTGATATTAGAACTCAGTTTTTCAAGATGGCTTTTTGTGTGATTTGAGTCCAAAGGAAGCACAAAAGATACTTCACAATATATAATTATATAAATTTTAACTCCTTTATGGGCGATTTTAGCGAGAACTCTATCTAATCGAGAGTCTTCATTCAAACCTTCTTCATTAATCGGCCTTTTAAGGTGTAATTCAGGACTTAACCACCAATCAGTAATAAAAATTTCATTTTGAGCTGTATTTAAGGCTTTATATACATCTGAGAAATATTCCTCACCATCAACATAAGCTTTGCAATAGGCCAGACTGTCTCTTTGTGGAGCGAAAGATGAAAATCTATTTTCTTGTATATAAGCACAATTCTTAATAGCTTCTTCAATAGAACCGATCACATCATATAATTCCCAAAGTGAACTAGTTTTTAAGATCAATTTCCTGCTAGTTGTGTTCAAATTGATGCCATATATTGAGCCTGTCTGCTTAAACCCATATTCAATCTTGAGTGAATTATCAAACAAAAGCATCTCTCTTACAATGCATTTATCTTTGCTAGGACCTGAAAAATATTTTATTCCATCTTCTGAGATAAGAAACCAACGGGTAATCCATAAAGACCAAACTGAATTGTAGACTTTTCTAAAACAACCCTGACGAAAACGTCCTCCTGGCTTCTTTTTCAAATAACATTCCTTAAATTTTTTACTTGTTATTGGATGAAAAATGCAGCTGAGCTCGATAAAATCAAAGAATGTGATAAAATTCCGAATCTGAGGGATTTCGAGCATTGTGTTAAGAAACTCATCTAAATAAGATAAAATCTCATCAGGATTGGTTTCTTCAGTCTTTTTGCAAAAAACATAGTCAAAATTAAGTTTTTTATTGCTGTCTGCACAAGGAAAATCTATAAATTTGTCTTTGCCGATATTGAGCTGTTTCTCATTTTTCATATAAGTTTTTAATTTTTTAAACAATTGGGCAAATTCTGTTATAGTTTTACGAATTGACCATGAAAATGAAGTTTTTATGTTGTGAATTTTAAAGGTATAGACCACTTTTCCAATTAAAAGAGATAAAGAACCTAACTTTGAAGCTTTTATATTATAACTTGTTAAAAAACTCTCAATTTTTTCTGATTTCAGCTTAGTTATCACTAAATCATCTAAAATTTGAGGTTCTCTATGCTTTTGGATCGCATTTTTGAGATTTTGTATGGCGATTGGAGAATATTCAGGAGAGTTTTGGTTTTGAGTTTTGGTTTTTTTTCGCTCTGCGGCTTCATTTTTATTTTCGAGATCAAGAAAAAAAGCATCCAAATCAACATTCTTTGAATGGAAGAGAATTTTAGATGAGTTTTTTCCATCAGGTTTGATGGGAAATTCGTTCATAATTTTTTTCTTTTGTTTTAAATTATTGATATGAACTTTCTTTCTGTTAATGTTATGAATTAATTGATGAAAAAATAAATGGTTATATTTTTAGATAAAAACTTATGAACAATAAAAAAATTACTAATATATATGGTATTTTCGACAGTTATTTTTTTAAAAAAAAAAAAATTTTTTTTTAAAACTTTTATTTTTCTAATTTTGTTATTTCCAGGATAATTTCACGATTCAAAGTATATTGTTGAGTAGAATCCTCAATTAATTTTGCTCCTAATTTCTTATAAAAATTCAAGGCTTGCTCGTTCCATGCCAAACAAGCCCATTCTATTCTTTCGCATCCTTTTTGTAAAGCTATTATAGCTAATTGTTTAAATAATTTGCTTCCAACACCCTGTCTTCTAAATTTTTCAGAAATAAAAAAATCCTCGATCATTATCCCAGGTTTCCCAGTCCTTTAAAAGAAATTGAAATAAAAAGTGCATAATCCTGCTGAATTATTATTAATTTCTGCAATAAGTACTTCACAATATCTGTTGATAAAAATGTTCTTTTTGATAAGATCTGAGGTCATAGGCATGTCTTCAGGAGAAGCTTTTTCATAAATGCCAAGTTTCTTAACCATATCAACGATCAGATCTGAATCTTCAATCGTCGCTGAACGGATCCTTACAGAATCAATCTCATTTTTCAAATTTTTCATTATCAAATAATGAAATTCTAAAAAATTTCAGTAAAAGTTATTTGCAAATGAAAATAAATATTTTTCAATTCTTTGTTCTCTTTGTGATTTATTTTTAATATTTTCATCAAAAAATTTGCAAATAAAATAAATAAAATACAAATTGTTAATTATGAATCATTATCCTTGAAGCTTCTTATAATTTTGTATTTTTCATCATTGCCATTCTTTTAATATCATCCACATCCAGCCGATGAACAATCCAATCACTCATTAATTTTGCTCCCAATTTCTTATAAAAATCCAAGGCCACTTTATTCCAATCAGCACAAATCCATTCCAGTCTTATACAATCCCTATTCTGACATATTTTGGCTAATTCTTCAAACATTATTACTCCTAATTTAAATCTCCTATATTCTGGTAATACAAAAATATCTTCAAGCCACAAACCAGGTTTTCCTAACCAAGTGGAAAAATTGTGATAAAAGCAACAGAAACCTGCTGGGATTCCATCTACTTCAACAATTAAAATTTCAGAATATTTCTTTAAAAAAACATTGGTTCTGATTAGTTCTGGGGTTGAGGGCTGAGCATCTTTTTCAGTGGTGTTTTCGAATTCGCCCATATCTTTCATTAGCGAAACAATGAGTTCGCTATCTTTGATTGTAGCTGGACGAACTATTATTTTTTTGGAATTTTGATCCATTTTAAAATTGTTTTTAAAATATTTTATATATTTTTTTATATAAATGAAATATAGATTTTCTGTTTAAGTAAAGAGAAAAAGACTTATTTTCTATTTTTTTAGTCTTAACGATTGAAAACTTTTCTTTTGTGATTTTAAAATCTGTTTTTTATTTAATTATTGTTTCATTTCTGCCAAAGTTTTAATCCCATCAATTTCCATGCGATGTTGTATCCAATCATTCATTTGTTGTGCTCCTAATTTTTTATAAAATTCCAGGGCTGGCTCATTCCAATTCAGACAAGTCCATTCCAATCTCGCACAATCTCTTTCCTGGCATATTTTCGCGACTTCTTGAAATAATCTTAATCCCAATCCATGTTTCCTATATTCTGGAATAACAAAAATATCTTCAATCCAAATACCAGGCTTTCCTGTCCATGATGAAAAATTTTGGAAAAAACAACAAAAACCAGCTGGAATTTTATTCAATTCTGCGATTAATACTTCACCATATTTATTTTGAAAAATGTTCGTTCTGATAAGCTCTGCTGTGACAGGCATATCTTTTTCAGTGGCACGCTCGTAAACTCCAAGAACTTTAATAAAAAAGACAATGAGCTCGCAATCGTTGATAGTAGCTGGACGGATATTTATGCTTTTGAGTTCAGTGGGATCCATAGGTTATTTTTAGATATTTTTTAAAATTACAATTTTTTTTTTTAAGAATTTTTTTCGTAATTAAATAAGAATTATGTCTTTAAGAGAAATCAAATAATTTTTTCCTTTAATAAAATTGGATTAGTGAAAAAATAAAGAATGAGAGTCTTAAAGACCATGAATTTTCGCGATGCAATCTGGTTTTTTTCAGAGAATATAAGAAAATTTTCTTTTGCAATTAGGAATTATATAATGTTGCTTTTTGGTTCTTCTCCACAAACAAAGTTTTTTTTAAAAACAATGCTCATTAATGAAAATTTAAATAAATCTGCTTTTTTTAAAAAAAAAAATATTGCAGTTTATTTGCCCAAACTTTTTCTTATAAAAATAATATTTAAAAAAAAAAATATATATATTAAAACGAATTTTTAGCTGTTTTAAACAAAAAAAAAACGATAAACAAAACGTTTATTAGCCAAGTTTTTTAATTCCAAGAAAAACCCTCAAAATTAAATACCCCATCTCACAAACGAAAAAATTCTAGAATTTAAAATCTCCCCTAAATGAAATTTCACACTACAATTTTCTTATTAGCAATCCTTTCAATCGCTCTCGTCTCAGCCGATCGTTTTAAGGATAAATTAAATGCGAAAGTCTCAAACTTAATACAAGCCAAATCCAAAGCAATGGATGCAGTTGACACTGTCCTTAATCTTTTAAACGATCTCAAACAATCTAATGTGAATGAGCAAGCCACTGCAGAAACAAACAATGCCACTCAAGAAGCAGAAGGACTTGAACAAATCAGTGAATTGGGTTCAATCCGTGATAAAATGAACCAAGCATTGAATGATGCTTCTTCTCACAGATTATGGGTTGAAACGCAATTAACTGACACAAAAAATTATATTCAATGGATTTTGAAACGTCAAAATGATGTTTTGAACCAATTAGACCAATTATCTGAGCATAGATGCTATTCGAACGCAATGTTTGTGAAAGCACTTAAAGAACATAATGATGCTATCAAGGTGATTGCTGCCTTGGTACAAGATCTCCAAACACAACAAAACTCAGGGACTAACGTAATGGCTCAAAAACAAATGCATACAATCACCAGCAAACTAAAGGAATATACTAGTTTGTTTAATAAAGACGCTTTGAAAAGCTTTCTGGCTTTATCATCAAGTAAATTTAAACTCATTTATTTTGTTTTATAAGAATTTTTTTAGGAAGAGAAGAATATGAAGATAATGAACAAGAAGCTTTGGATACCGCTGAATTCGATTCTTCAGTCGCTAATAGTGATTTATCAACAAGTTTGATTGATAAAGTCATTGCTTTGTTACAAAATCTTCAGACACATCTCAAGGAATCTATGCAAAATCTGCAAGATCATGAAATTCAAGCCAATTACGATTTTGCCAACTGGCAAGAAAGCGTAGAAGCTGAAAACTTAACTCTTAATGCGGAGCTTGAAAGAAAAAACAAATACCAAAGCAAATTACAAATCGATCTCGATGTTGCCAAAAGTTATGAAGAAAAATCATTAAAAGATTATGAACAAAGCGTTGATGCTTACAATGATGCTGTTGAAGATCTCAACGCAAAAAGAGAATATTATCTAGCTGAAACCACACGAAGAGATGAAGAAAATAGCATTTTGGATGAAGTTATTAGTGTTTTTGAAAGCAAAGTGGCAGGAATTGCAGAATATTTAAGACAAAGAGTTGAAGGAGATACCACCAGAATCACCAGAAAAACTGATGAGTTGGTTGCTGAATCTGGCAGTATTGCTGATATTGTTAGTGCTGAAGCAGAATCTGAATAAAATTTTCTGAAGCATAAAAAATTAAAATTTAGAAAAAATCTTAAATAAAGCTCATTTGATATAATCTTTTAAAAAATTTATTTGTGAAATGAAAACCCTAGCTTTCTATTGCTTTTCTTCCATTCAGTGTTCTCCAAAGGAAGATTACATCTTGAGCTGAACAAATGGTAAAAATTTATGGATTAGTTGAAAAATTAATATTTAAAGAATTCTGAGCATTCAGTTTGAAAAACTTTTAGTTATCTAGACTCATTGCAATCATAGTTGCGATCGGATTTGTTTTGCTTGAAAATTTACAGCTTTAATTTACAAACATTATAATTTAATTTTAATTTTATTTTTTGAATTAATTTACTAAAAACCCGAGAATACATCTAACCCCATTTATTTCTTTCATTCTATTAATATCTTTATTTGCTTTTTCATCATCGGCATTTGAAATAGAAACAATCTCAGGTGTCTTCCACCAACTTCTTACAATGAAATCAGATCTTTCATCGATGGAAATTATTATTTTAATACTGGCAGAATTCCAGGGCTTCCTACCTGTTCAACCCCAACTTTTATTATAGAATCGTTTCATGTAAATCTTATAACAATGATCCTGTTCGTTTTATCTTAGGAGATGTTAATAATGACCCAACGACTTCTTTTTCTTTGTTTTTTAATACTGATAATCTAAAATAATTGCTGTTTCAGTTTCAGGAATCAAAAAATGGTGATTATTATAGCTCATATTCCGATGTTTGGAATTTTGTGATTCCCTTTAAAGCAAAATCGGAAGTGATTTTAGATTTGTAATGATTCCTTTGAAAAGTTTGTTGATAACTTGTTCTACTTCTAAAATCGGTTCAATCTTATTGCATATTTCTGATTGATGGATTATATTTTAAAAACTTTTTCTATTTGAATAAAGAATAATGAATGAAAATAAGAAAAAAAAAGTGAATCGATTTTTCCTACTTTTAATTTCGCTTTTATGAACTCTTTTTTTAAAAAAAAAATTTTGCTTCATATTTTAAGATTTTTTTGTAAAAGAAATAATTATTATTTGAACAGCAAAATAAGATGCTCAACTTCAAAATAAAAAAGATCCCATTAAAAAGTAATTATTTTTGTGGGTTTCGTTTCATGGTTTTATTTTAAAAATAACAAAACCAAATTTAAAAAACCAAAAAAAATAAAAAATCTATCTGGTGAAAATTTAAATATAAAAACCAAATTAAACAAAATGATAAACAGTCTTAAGGTTCTAAAATTACGAGGGTCTCGATAATTAATTTTGTTAAAATGAAAAGAAACAAATTTTTATAATAAAAATTGCAAATGAAAAACAAACTTAATTTTAAAAATGTTTTTATGCCAGAAAACAATGAGGAAGTCACAATGAGTTGTGAAATTTGTTGCGAGAGATTAGCCACACCTGATAATCAAATAGTTTTTTGTGAATTATGCAATTTGGGAGTTCATCAATTTTGTTATGGTAATCCTCTTAGCATAGAAATTCCTGAAGGTTTAACAATTTTAACAATTTTCTCGTATAAATAAAATATTTATTTTTTCTGTTCAGGAGATTGGCATTGTGATAGATGCAAATTTTGTCTTGAAAAAATGATCGAACCTGATGAAATCAAATGTATGCTTTGCAATTATAATATGGGCTCTTTGAAAAAGATTGAAAATAATAAATGGGCACATATTATTTGTGTCAATTGGATTCCTGAAATATATTTTGAGAATTCTTTGTAAAAATAGAAATATTCAAATTTTAAATGTTTTTTTTTAAAAAAAGAGAGAAAAATAAGCTTTGTTATCAGAATGAAGGGAGTTTCAATAAAAGGAAAAATAAATTATGCTATCTTTGTGGCTCAAAAGAAGGGTATAGCATCTCAGTAATTTATGTTCAATTTTCAGATAAAAAAAAAAAAACGCTTAAATAAAAAGTGTGAATTCTTCAATAAAAAATTCCAATGCCAGAAATTTTTTCATGTTTATTGTGCGAAGAAATTTAAGATCATTTTTACAGAAAGATTAATGTCAATTTATATGTTTGACAAAAAGAAAAAGTATCAACATAAGGCCAATATTTTAATTTATGTTTATAATTTTTCTTAGATATATAAAAACATATTGTCATGAACACTTGAGAAGAGAATTCATGAGCAATCGAAATTTCGGGATGATTGAAGGCTTAAATAAGGAAAAAAATGATAAACAAAATTTGCAAATCCAAAAGGAAATCATCAAAAACAGGACAAATCTTGATGATAATCAAATTCGACCAGAAATTTATCAAGAAAACGAGCTCGAAGAATTCAAATTTCAATATAATCGTATTTATTTTAAATTTCTTTCAATAATTTATGAATTAAATAAAGAAATTACCTCGTATTTGTTTGGGGAAAGCGACCAAAATGAAGTGGAAGAAATTTTGAATCCATTAAAAAAAAAATATAATAGAAGTTCTAAATACAAGCGAAAAAAGTATTTGAATAATTCCTTCATGCAAATGGATAGAAAAGACAAGGAAAATTGCTTTTTCAAAGTTCCTGCTGCAAAGAAAAAAATCAAAAGAAATTTCTTGAAATTAAATGAAACTGTCAACAATCCAATAGAAATTTCAATTGAAAATAATTCTTTAAGCAGTACTTCAAACAATATTCATGAAGAAAGGTCAGATGATTTAATTCTTAATGGTAATATCCCTGAAAAATCCAAATCTTTCAATGAAACTCCAAATAAAATTCTTCAAATTCCAAACTTAGAGATCAATAAATATGAAGAAGATTCCCCTCGTTACGATAATCATTCTTTCGATAAATTGATCCCATTTACTAATGGTCTATCTGAACCTTTAGAAAATGATTTATTTCATCATCATATAGAAGAGATATCAGAAAATGTAAAAAAACTTTTGAAAAAAATTATAAGAAATTTAAAAAAATTTATAAGTAGGACTTTTTTTCCTTCAAAGATTCATTCAAACGTTTTGAAGTTATTGATAATTTAAAAAAAGGCCAAATTCTAAAGGTTGAGACCTTAACGAATAATGAAACCTTTTCAGAATATTACGATCATCTTTATCGAGGAAAATCCACCATTATGTATTTAGATAACCCTTTCTACCAGAAACCATTAGATAAAATCAGAATAATTGATATGGAAACTTTGGATAAATTTTCGGAAACAAAGGAATTGAATGGCGATTTAATAAATTCAAGGTTGCTGAAATATGAAAGATTGAAAAAAAATAACAAAAAGCAAAGAAATGATCAGAACGATATGGAAAAACTGAAAGAAAAAATAAATACAAAAGAAGAAGCAGGAGAACCGCAAGAATTCATCACAAAGATCACAGAAAATTTTGTATATTTAAATAATTTTGAATTTGAAGGCATACCTTATCTAAAAAACCATAAAATTTGATTTTATTTAAAAAACTTGCAATTTTTTTATAAATTTTAAATAAACTCAAAAAAGTTTTCGTTTCACTTTCTAAAAAAAAAAAAATTTATAAATTTATTGTAAAATGGCAACTCCGAATTATGAAAAAGAAGGGATTTTCGCTTTCCTGAAAAAACTTCAAGCTGACATTAATTCCGTCTTTAATGAAATGAAACTTGATTTCGAAAAAAATCCTCCAGTTTCCAACATAAAAGAAAGATTTTTGGTAAATTTGAATTTTTTATTTTATGAATCAACATCTTTTATTTAAATTTTGTTTTATAAGAAATGGAAATCTCGTTATGGTGATATTGTGCATTCGAATCTAAAGGATACTATTTTTTTAAAGGATAAAACAATTGATCAAACAAATTTCGATTTCAAGGATTTCTTACAAAAAGTAACAGAAGATTATCAGAATGATAATGACTTCCTAGATCTTTTAAAATCTGTTAATCAAGAAATTGAATCTCTAAAAGATTTCATTCGAAATCATCTTGCAAAGGATAGTTCGATTTATTATGTCAAAGAAATTTAAAAAACCCAACGTTTTTTGAGTTAAAGAAAAAAATGAAAACGCTAAACTAAATTATAGATAATAAATAAAATGAACTCTAAATAGACTATTTTTTAAAAAAAAAATTATAATTGTGAATCAATAGAATAAAAATACTTCTTCAAAATACTCCTCTTAACCTGACTTACTATAATTCACACTGTGACAATGTGGATGATTGGGTGGCCTTTTGGCAAACAGGTTCAAGCCCTTCTTACCAGATCATTCACTAAAAGCTGAAGTTTGTAAGCAAAATGGGGGAGATGCTCAAATGATAAGAATTTCATTGTTGCTGATGAACAATCTTGATGTGATTATCGAGAAATGGCGAGGAATTACTCGTAATTCCACAAAATTCATCACTAAACGGAGCGGAATGCTATAAAGAAATTTTATGATTAATTACAATCCAACAATCCTGATATATAAACAGAATGTGAAATTTCTTTGTTAATTACGCTGAAGGATGATTTTTATATCTTTATTTTCCTCAATGTTATCCTTCTTTTTTTGATGCTTCAGATTTCGCTGCTTCTTTTTACTAAACCTTACAAAAAATACTGAAGATCATTGGAAAGATTTACCATCAGTATTATTGATGGACAGCCTTATGGACCAAGAACGTTTTTTATTTAGGTGGGAGATTTTGTTTATAAATTTTTTATATCTCATGTGGAAATGGAACAATTGAAGACAAGAGATTAAATTGTTGCTCAATAATTTTTTTATTTATAGTAGAACAAAACAAAAAATTGTTTTAAAAATGAAAAAAAAAAATTACGTCAGATTTAAGTATCTTTATATTTAAATTCAAAATTTCCTTTGAACCTCTATATTAAGCTTTCTAAATTTCATTTTTAATAAAAAAAAATAAAAAATAAAAAAATGTTCAAAACCTGCATCATTCTCCTGCTTGCAGCCAGCGTGTACTCTCGCTATTCCATTGGATTTCTCGATTCAAAGACCCCAGCCATTTCAGAACACATCATCACTTATGTCAACAGTTTACAATCTGAATGGGTTGCTGGACATAACTCTCGTTTCGAAGGTCTTACCTTAGCTGATGTTAAGGGACTTTTGGGTGCTTTAAAAGAACCAATTGATATGAAGCTTTCTTTGAAAGAAACAATTATTGCTGCATCAATTCCACAGAATTTCGATTCGAGAACCGCCTGGCCAAATTGTGCTTCTATCAAAGAAGTTAGAGATCAATCAAATTGTGGTTCATGCTGGGCCTTTGGAGCTGTTGAAGCAATGAGCGACAGAATTTGCATTGCTTCAAATCAAGTTAGACAAGACAGACTTTCTCCCGAAAATTTAGTTTCTTGCTGTAGTACTTGTGGAAACGGATGCGATGGTGGATATCCTTCAGCTGCTTGGCACTATTGGCAAAAAAGTGGTTTGGTTTCAGGAGGCCTTTATGGAGATAAACAAACCTGCCAACCTTATAGTTTAGCACCTTGTGACCATCATACTACTGGAGTATATGCCCCTTGTTCAGGAGATTCTGATACTCCAAGCTGCAAAAAAACTTGCCAACAAGGATACCCTACCGCATTTAATGCAGATTTGAGATTTGCTTCTTCTAGTTATAGTGTTTCAAGCAGTGTTGCTGCTATACAAACTGAGATCATGACTCATGGACCTGTTGAAGCAGCTTTTGATGTTTATGAAGATTTTGTGAGCTATAAATCAGGAGTCTATTCTCACACCACTGGAAGCTTTTTGGGAGGACATGCCATCAGAATCCTCGGTTGGGGTGTTGAAAACGGAAAGTCTTATTGGCTTATTGCAAACAGCTGGAATGAAGATTGGGGTGATAAAGGATTATTCAAAATCGCACAAGGCAATTGTGGAATTAATGATGGAGTCGTTGCTGGTATTCCAAAATTATAAAGAAAAATGCAATAAGTAAAAAAAGTCTAAGAAGTTTTTCACTAAAAAATCTCTACAAATTGAAAAAAAATTAATTTTTTTTTTATTTTTCCGGTTTTTTTTTTAAATTCTTAATTTTTTTTGAATAATTTTCTTAATAAAATTTTGAAAAAAAACACAATAAATTATTTTATAATGAATTTTCTTAAATTTTTAAAGAAGTTTCGATTTAAAATTTACAAGCAAAACTTTGAAATAAAAATTTTTGTTTCAGAAATTAATAATTATTCAAAAATTCATCATATCTCGAAAATCCCAAAAATCAAATGGAGTCCAGAATGGCCAAAAGACTTACAAAGGATCTCGAATCGATCCAGAAAAATTATAAAGATGTTTTCCAGGTTGAATTGCCAACGAATGACATTAAACTCTGGCATGTTTCCTTTGATGGAGCTTTATCTACTATATATACTGGAGAAAGATTCAAGTTAAATTTCGATTTTTTTCTTTAAATCGAACATTATCTTTCTATAAAATCTTTTTCAAAGGCTTCAGTTCAAATTCTCAGCAGAATACGTAAAAAAAAAAAATGATTTTTTGTTTCTAATGAAAAAAAATAATTTTTTAACAGTTAACCCAAAAAATTTTTTTCTTTATTTAGCCAATAGAATCTCCTGAAGTCATCTTCATTGGCAAACCACCAGAACATGAGCATATTTATTCCAATGGCTTCATTTGTTTATCGATATTATATGATGGTAGAAAACCTTTAATCTGATTTATATTTCCATATTTAATATTTTTTTTATTTATAAAAATGAAAATTAAGGGGTTTTTTCCGTTTTTTTTTTAACTTGGTTTTTTTAAGAATGGAGTGCCGCTTTGACAGTTTCTTCAGTTTGTATGTCGATTCTTTCCATGTTGTCAAGTGCTAAAAAAAAGTCTAAACCTTATAATGATCAAGAGTTCATCAAAAGAGCTGCTGGAAGAGGACCTAAAGCATTTTATTGGTAATTTTTTCTCTCTCTATATTTTAAGAATTTTTTCATAATTGTTTATTTTGACTCTGATTGGTAATTTTAAACCTTTTTAATAATGCAGGAGCTTTGATGATGACAAAGTCTAAAAAAGTGAGTTGAAAATCAAATAAAAAAGATGGGATAAATTAATTTAGTCTAAAACTTCATAAAAATTTGAATAAAAAATAAGAAATTTTTTTCATAGAAATCTATCTTTATCTTCAAAAGCCTATTTTAATGCCATTGTTTTTTACTAATATAATTATAAAAAAACACGATAATTTTGTTTAAATTTTATAAATTCGTTTCAAAATAAATCAATTCCTCTAATAAATGAAAAAATTTTGAACCTTTTAACCAAAAGTTCAAAAATTATACTTGCATTTAAAATATAAAATTTAATTAAAGTCTTTTTATTCACAATTCGTCCCACATAAAGTATGAAAATAATTGTGAAAAAAACTTTTTTTGATATGATCAATTTTATTCCTAGATTCCTGTTTTTTAATGTTGCTAGATTTATCGATTTTCAATAAAGGATACATATAAACCACTTTCACTTTATCATCAGGTGTATTAGTTCTTTTCATGCTGTTCGTGGCATTTTTCATTTCTTTTATTTCCTCAAGGGCCTTTTGAATTTCCTGACTGCTATCGATATTATCTTCAGTAATATCATGAGCATTCATGTCATTTTTTTTCATTGCATTATAAGGCTTCAGGAATTTTGAAGGACTGCGTTCAGGAGAAGAATCCTTCTGGTTTTCATATTCTTCATATTTCTCCATTATATCCAGAAAATCAGTGTTGCTGATATTTGAATCTATCTCATCAAGAAAATCTTTCTCAACGTTTTTCTCCACATTCATGAATTTCTTTTGTGGATTTTCCCTGTGGGTCTTAAAAATCTGATATTCCCTTTTGATTCTCTGAAGAAAGACTTGTACACAGCATAAATTCAGAATGGTCTCATGAGAAAATATGTGGTTTAAAAAAAACTCGAGTTTTTGTCTTCGCTTTATTATCAATTGAGGTTCCTTATTACTCCATATAGCCTTTTTTTTAGGAAATTTGGGTAAATCTGACAAAGAAATTCGCTTTGAATTAACTATCGCATCATTTAATTGGCTTAATTCGGAGAATCTACTCTCGAAAAACCATGTGTCATTTGATAGTTCATCAACGATCTTTATTGAATAAATCACATAATTCTCCACAATGTGATGACTGAGAATGGTGGCTTTTAATTGAGGGTTTATATTGCTGATATTGTTTAGCGTTTTGTTCTGGGAGTCAGATTGGGACATTTTGATGATTTTTTACTTTATAAAAATAATTTAAGAACACTTTTTTGAATTTTTTTATAAAATTTAGAATTTTCAAAAAAATGTTTTTTATTTTTAAAATCAATAATACTGTATAGAAAGCTTAGGCCCTTTAATTTTTTATTTTTTAAGTAAAAAATTTGAATATTTGTTTTAAAAAAAGATAAAATTTTTGAAAAATATAATTTTCAAAAATTTGCTTTTTTTCCTTTTCTTTGCTATCTGATTGAATAGATTTAATCTCAAGTTCATTTTTTGGAATTTTTGACTTCGGGGTGCTGTTAGTTTTTGGACCTTTTGATGAAATTTTAAGGGTTTCTTCTGAATTTGCGGGAATTATTTCAACTCTTTTATCAAAAAAATAAAAATAATAAAATCAACTTATATTCTTTCGAGAATAAAACTGTTGCTTTTTTCTCCTTTTCAAAAGCTTGTTCCTGGATTTTTTTTGTGTCCAGCCTCATCAAATGCTGGATATTATCAAGTCTCTCATGGGTGTTTTTATGAGAATGATGAGTTTTTTTTCAAAATAAGCCCAAAGAAAATTAGATAAACCCAAAAATCACAAAATACAATGAAAAAAAATGCATCAAAATTAAAAAACCCTTCAAGAATTCTTTCCTTTCTTCAAATAAATTCTGCAATTATTTTCCCAAACCCAGATTTTTCTCCAAAAAATCGGTGTTTTTATGCTTCTGGTCTTTATATTCGCTTTCTAATATGATCATTTTCGCCTGAGACAAAGCCAATTCCCTTAATAAATCTCTTTCTCTATTCGAAAGCTCTATTTTTTCTTCAGAAATTAATCGTTGAAAAATTTCATTTGAAAGTTTTTTTCATTTAAAACAATGTTTATCACCTTTGGCTTAAAAATTTGAACCATATTGTTTAATGAATTGAAAATTGGTTGGGAATTATGTGGAGAAATTGGAGTGTTCTTTGTGGAGACAATAGGTAGGGGGGTCTTCAGATGGATTGAGAATATAAAAACATTAAAAATTTCATTGAGAACCTGTTATTTGACTAAAAATTTCACTTTCTTCTCAGAAAAACTCCTGTTTTTTTTATTCAAAAGCCTCTGAAATCAAATCCAGCAAGGAGCTGTTATTTAAAGCTCCATTTTTTTGTGGTTTTTCACTTTAAGAAATCATTTTTTTAACTTTTTTCTTAAAAAAAGACCTATTTTTGAATTATCCTTGCTAACATTCTCGAATTCAGCTTCATTTTTCTTTATTTCACCTCTTTAACTAGGATTTTTGAAGATTTTGGGTAAAATTATTGATTTTTTTTGTGGATTTTGCAGATTTTTCAATGTGAAATTAAGATTTTCGATATTTTTTTTCTGAAGAATGTGTTGCAGACTTTGAAATTGCGACATTTCGTGATGAAAATCGTTCAGATTTTCTGATTTTTTGCTTGAACGATTTCTAATAAAGCTCTCTTTTTTCTCTTCTAAACTTAAACTGAAGAATTTCGATTTTGCAGCGAGTAATCTCCCATCAGATATTTTATTAACATAAACCTTATTTCTTTGATTTTCTTTGATAATTTCATAAATTTTCTTGTTATTTTTATCTAAAAGTTCAGGTAAATCATAATTTTTCTTGTTATTTTCTATTACATCATCAATATTAAATTCATCATTTATTGACAAATTGGCTTCAAACTGGTTTTTTCTTTCATTTTCAATCACAATGCTTTTATTCAAAGTTTTCTTCCGTTTATTTTTCAAAGAGTTTTGTTTGATTCTTCTTTTTCTTTCTTCTTTTTGAAGAAACTAATCTTTTTCTTTTATTTCCTTTGATCCTTCATCAGCTTTCTTTGGTTGTTTTTCAAAAAAAGCCATTTTATTGATATATTTCCCATCAATTGCTTCATTTGTATTCAATTCCTTATTATCTAGACCAGAACCATAATTAATGTTTGTGTTTTCATTAAGACTTTGTAGGTCTTGAAGATAGGGAAAATAAGGGTTTTTTGAAAAAAAATCAAGGTTTTTTGAACGGTCTTCAGAACAGCAGGTTATGAAAGGAAAACTGAATTCAGAAGAGTTTTTCAGAGAAGGAAACATTTTTTTTATAATTTTCTTCAATAAATTTAATAAATTTGATTGAATTTATCACAAAAAAATTTTAATTCATCATGGAGTTTTTTAATATTATTTTCTTTGAGTTTCAGCAAGATCAAATATTGGTCTGTCTTTTAAAATTCAATAGAATAAGTTTAAAAATGGAAAAAAGGTTATTTTCTAAAAATATTATGTTGATTTAAAATTTTTTTTTAATAAATTAAACCAAATTTCTATTATACAAAGCCTTTTTTGTCATTTTGCAGAAATAAAAAAAACTATTATATTAATTTTTCATCAAATTTTCGAAATTTTTCTCTATAAATATCCGTTCAAAAATTAAACCTTTCATTAAAAAAATAAATCAATTAAAATGGAAATTTATTCAATAAAAATAGATTATTTCAGTAAAACAGCTAAAACAGAAAATATAAAAGATAGCATCATAGTAAATATAAATTATCTAATAAGTGATGATATGGTGTTGCTGTTGAATCACGATTGTGTTTGTGCGAATTTTGAATATGTTGTGCAGAATAATGGCAATGATGACAAAACATTATTTGTAAATGAAATGAAAATGGTAACTATTGGAAAGAAGAAATTGAAGAAAGTAAAAAAAATGATGATGGAAAAATACAATGAAATAAAATCAGATAAGACGGATATAAAAATAAGCAGCATTAAATTAATTAAACAAGATGTGTATAAAATGGAAATTATATTATTTAATATATTTATTGGAATAAATGATAAAGATACAGGAATTATAGCGAGTTATACTAAAAAATATCTGTAAAAAATTGATTATAAAAAAAAATAATTATTAAAA
>JFJP01022022.1_pt1 | contig 22190 bp, 11 predicted proteins | sample 431651 | NCBI WGS metagenome assembly JFJP01 (sample SAMN02602958, study PRJNA72255) | Microbial mat metagenome, whole genome shotgun sequencing project. | biome: fresh water; feature: sink hole; material: water; isolation source: purple microbial (photo- and chemosynthetic) mats found in...
GCATAGACCAGAATTGTGACGGCGTTGACTTGTCATGTATGCTCCCGACAGATACAGATAAAGACTATGACGGCTTCAGCGAATATCAGGGCGACTGTAACGACAATAACGCTTCAATTCATCCGGGAGCTACGGAAATCTGCGGCGACAGCATAGATCAGGATTGCAGCGGCGCTGACTTGTCGTGTACGCCCTCGACAGGCATGGATAAAGACAACGACGGTTTCACAGCAGAGAAAAGCGACTGCAACGACAATGACGCTTCAATTCATCCGGGGGCGACAGAAATATGCGGCGACGGCACAGATCAGGATTGCGACGGGAAAGATACAGCCTGCGCTCCCCCGCCGGAAACAGACAGCGACAAAGACGGCTATACCATCGGTGACGGCGACTGTAACGACACGAATGCGGCTGTCCGCCCGGACGCGGAAGAAGAAATCTGCGGGGACCGTGTAGATCAGAACTGCGACGGCTATGACTGCGCCCGGACGCCGACCGACAATGACGGAGACGGCTATTCGGTAAAAGTGAATGACTGCAACGACAGTGACGGGAGCGTTTATCCGGGTGCGGCGGAAATATGCGGCGACGGCATTGACCAGAACTGTGACGGTAAAGACCTGCCGTGTGGTGAGTAATTTACGCTATATGCAACTTTCGGGTAGCGGAAATGTTATTCTGAGCCGTTCCTGTCATTCTGAGCGGAGCGAATAATGACATAAAAGCAAAACGGGTTTCAAACCCGTTTTACAATGACAGAAAAGTAGAACGGGTTTCAAACCCGTTTTACAATGACAGAAAAGTAGAACGGGTTTCAAAACGGGTTTCAAACCCGTTTTACGAAGTGTAGGGCGGGCATGAAATGCCCTTTTTGCAATTATCCCCTCACGAATGCACATAACCAATCAAAAAAACACAGATTTCAGCCGCCGGCAGTTTCATGTTTATTTTACTTTTAATTCCCGTTCATTCAGGGTAAAATAAAAAAATATCCGGCAGCGGTATAGAAAGAGGTGGCATCTCCCGCTCACCTGCTTCTATACCGCTGCCAAATATCCATGCTGTTATCCGTGAATCCATTTAACTTCGGTGTGTGCATCCGTGGCAAAAAATACACCCAAACACCGCATCATCTTGAAATATTTGAGCTTTCAATCTTTCAATTCCCCTTTTGCAAAGGAAGGCAGGAGGAAATTTCTTCTTGCGGCAATCCTCATTCTCACGGCAGCGGTTCTTTTAGTGCCTGATATTGTGTCAACAAAATGGTTCTGCGGCTTTCTTGAAACTCGGATTTCAAATGCCGTGAAGCGACTGGTCAAAATTGAAAACCTGAAATGGCAATGGTCTGAGGGTCTGCTGATTCAGGGTTTTTCCATAGCAGACGATCCGAATTTTTCACATCAGCCCATATTGTCCGTAGTCAGCGCAAAACTTCTTATAAACATTGAGATTTTCGGAAATAGGCGTCTCTGTCTCAACTTCATTTGCCGGGGTGCGGATATTCGTCTGATTCGTGACAGAAAGGGAGAGAGCAATCTGGAAAAATTACTCTCACAGATAATCTCTGCCGAAGACAAACAAAAAGAGAAGTCACAGCCGCCGTTTTTTCTGCCCCTTGATGTTCAAAGCGATATTCATCTGAATGACTTCTCTTTTCTGGCAGAAGACCGCTTGCGTGAAAAACAGCTTGCTTTAAAAAATGCCTCCCTGTATCTGGACATGCCTTCGCTTTATTCGGAACCAATAACTCTCACGCTCTCATCGGATGCGGAATTGGACGGGAAGAAATTTCCGCAGATTCGTTTAAAAGCCATGAGCAAAAACCTCTTTGACGCCGAAGGCGCATTGAATCTGAACGGCGGCGAGATAAAGGCCGTGCTTCCCGGCCTACAGTTAGACATCTGCGGCGATCTGTCTGCTCGTGAGATAAAAAGCGATATAAGCTTGGATTTAGAGCCGTTGAGCGACATTCTCAAGCCTTTTTTACCTCCCCCGATGTCTGATAATGAGCTGTCAGGCAAAGTTAAATTTATCGCTGAAACTTCCGGCGATCCCTCGCAGGCTTTTGATTTTGATATGCGTCTTGAGGGCTTTGATGTGAACATTTCCGGTGAATTGCTTAAAGGCAAACATCTCGGTCCCCTCAATTTCAGAATTGCCAATAAAGGCGATTTTGACTCAGGCAAAGAGAAATTGTCTGTTGAAGCCGGAGAGATTCATTTAGATAACAGCCGTCTTATCTGGAGCGGCACGGCATCAGGCATACTTCACGGCTCACCGGATTCTGTTGATATAAAAATCAATCCCTTAGAGATTAATCTGGAAGAATTTCTGACATCAATGCGTGCTGTTATGCCGCGGCTGATTTCCGGCAGTGAGATAAAAGGCAATTTGAAACTTAGGGGAGAAACTCAGGGCAACTTTCGGAAAGCCTTTTCTTTTGATGCGAACTTGGAAGGAGATAAAGTGAGTATTTCCGGTAATCTGCTTAAAGGCAAACATCTCGGTCCTCTCAATTTCAGAATTTCAGATAAAGGCGATTTTGACTCAGATAAAGGAAAATTGTCTGTCGAAGCAGGAGAGATTCGTATCGGCAACAGCCGTTTTGTCTATAACGGCGTGTTAGAGAGCCTGCATGACAGTCCGGCGATCAACTTAAATCTAAGCCGGTTACGATTTGATCTCGGAGAGCTGCTGAACGCCGCGAGTGATTTTCTGCCTGAGAAATTTCCGCTCAGTTTCAACTCAGGAGACAAGAGACAATCTCCGATTCTGGAAGCGCAGGATGCTGTGTTTTCGGGTCCCCTGTCCGCGGGCCCGAATCCTGCCGAGATAAATGACTTATCTCTCAATGTTCCCGATTTTCAGTTCAATTCAGACAAAATAAAGCTGTCAGGTTCGGAAATTAAGCTTATGATTCCTCATGTCAAAACAACTCTCCGAGATTTTTTTCCAGAAGATGCTTATTTAACTGCATCTTTAAACTTAGATTCACTCAGCATAATGGGAGAAAAAGAAATAGCGGTCAGAGACTTGGAAATTCCCAACCTGAGCTTTAAATCCGAGCAAATCCGAAAATCCGAAACAGCGCTGTTCGGTATTGTCTCATCTTTTTCGTTGCAAGAATCCCTTGCTGTCGCCGAATTTAATATGCCGTCATTATTCGGTGTTGCAGGTCTCAGACATTCTCTGACCGCAGAATGCGCTTTGTCAAACACAGATGCTGAAGTCAAGCTGAGAGAGTTAAAAATTTCTGCGCCGGTTTTGGCGATTGAGAAAAAGAAATCTTCAAGCTTGAAAACAAGTCTTGAACTTGATACACGCATAAACAGCGCAACGCTCCGGCGTCTCTCGCCTTTGAAATTGGATATAAGCGGCGCAAGATCACGAGTCATTGTCGGCGTTCCCGGTGAGAGCAGAAAACTTGTCTCATTGGAAATTCAGGCAGATGCAAAAGACACCGGCAAAAACCTTCTCAATACCAAAGGAAATCTCTCGACAAGCCTCGATATGCTCTCGAAAAACTTCGCTTCGCTTTTTATTTCTCATCTAGAAAAATCAGACCTGAAGGGAGATGCGGAATTTGGGTGGAATTTTTCAGGCAGGCTCCCGAATGATGCGGAAGTAAAGAAACTCAGTACATTTTCAACAACAGATGTTGAGCAAAACCTGAGTTTTCTTGAGCAATTGGATATTTTTACTCAGATGAAAGCGGTTGAGGCGGATGTGAAGCTCGGAAAGCAAAAGCGAGTGAAGATAAAGTCTCTTTCAACTTCTCCGATGAGATATAGTTTTGACAGAAAAACCGGCAACGGAAAGCTGTCCGGCGAAATTTCCGCAGAAGGTATTGAAGAAATTCCTTCGCAGAAGCTTGAAAAGCCGTTGAGCCTTTACTTATCATTTTCTGCTAATCATCATTATTTTCAATCGGTTTCGATTTCTCAATCCGCAGAAATAAAACCATCAGACATAAAGGCAAATCTGGATGTCTCTCTCTACGGCATAGATAAAATGCTTCAAAAAGGGCTGGACAGTCCTTTGTCTTTGTGGCATAATAATCTCGGTGGAAAAATCCGTACAGTTGTGAGTGTTCCGAACACTGCAAATGTCTCGTCGTTCCTGCCATGGCTTGATATTAAGGGCGGGGCTGACGCCGATGCGGAAGCAGAATCAGTTCCGGGCAAAAGCATCAGCGCAAAAGCCCGGATCAATGTCTCAGATGCAGATTTTCGGGCGGGAAATGCCTTCACGATGAAGGGTCTGAACGCCGATGTTCGTATCGGGAAGCACTACAAGATACTGAAAGAGCAAAATCCGAATGCTGAACAGAAAGCCGGCCCCGAAAAAAAAGTCCGTCCTTTGTCTGCGGAGGTGATGGAGACAAATCCGCAGAAGCCTTTTACTTCCGGCGTCGGTGCGGTTCAAAGCTTCTTGAACAAAATGCAGAAACAAGTCAATGTGAGTCATACCTTTTCCTTTGCATCTGCCCGCATCGGCGCAAAACCGCCGCAATTTGAAATCGGTCAGACGGTCACAGACCTTGATCTGAGCCGAGAACTGCCCGGTCTGGATCATTTTCGTATTGACTTGCTGGGGGGAAGTGTAGTAGGTTCTGTTCTGACATCGGAAAAAAGCGGCGCAGGCTCGGAACCGCTTTATTTCGTGAAACTCCGGCTAAGTTTTTCAGGTCTGGATATGGAAAAAATATTTCCCGATATGACTTACAAAGCCGGAGATGCGGAAGTGAGCGGGCAGTTGTCGCTTTCCTTTCCGCTGAGGACTGAACTCAAACCCTTGCTTCAGGAAACACAGCTTGATATTCAGTTTACGCATATCGGTCATCGGGCTGTTGAACGGATGCTTTATGCGCTCGACCCTTATGAAAGCAATGAGGCAATTGTCTCCCAACGCGAACTTTTTCGTAAAGGAATCCCCCGCCGGATTGCTATCGCAGTGAAAGACGGGAATCTTTCACTGAGCGGCGAAATTGAAGCAAAAGGCATTTTGCTGGAAATCCCGCGTCTGGAAAGGCTCAACATTGCCAATATCTCAGGCATTGACAAACTCGGAGAATATCTCATTCACCTGAAAGCGATTGCTGAGATATTGAAAATCACCTCTGCAAATGTGTTGAAAATCAAAGAAAACGGAACAATAACAATGGACAGAGATGGATAACATTATCTCGTTCCCACGCTCCGGTGAAGTAGAGCGGGTTTGAAACCCGCTTTTCTGGAATACGAAACGAGTTGGAAACTCGTTTTACGCAGAGCGTTTGAATGAGATAAGAGACGGTCTTTTACTTATAAATAGGAGATAAAAAAAATGAAAGTATTACTTCTTATCATGCTTATGTTCGTATCAGGCTGCACGCTGGCACAAGTAAAAGTTGAAGTGGTCAGCGAGCGCACCGCGCTGGAAAATCAGGTTCTCGGAACTTACAATTCCCTTGACAGTGAAATGCTTCTGCTGGCTTCGGTCAGAAGCGTGGATTCTGAAGGCAGCATTCAGAAGCCCCCGCGTCAAAGTCAGGAGCATAAGGACGCGATGACTGCAATTCAGGTTCAGTCATTTCACGCCGATGATGTTCAGGCATTTAAGCAATTGAGATGGGTCGGGGAAAATAATGAAGGGTTGCTGACGGCATTCCAGATGAGCAAAGAAAACGCGCCTGAAAATCTGAAAGATTTCGCTGCCAGATACACATCAGAAGAATTTAATGCCGTGATTTCCCAAGTCAATCAGTCAAGAGAGATCATCATGCTGCGAGTCATTGAGATGAATGAAAACCTGAAGGAAAGCGACATGCCGGAAATTCGCCGCATCTTCGGAAAGCTCAATGCGGAAAACGCCCTGAACGGCGAAAAGATTCAGTCCGAAAACGGGACATGGACGATAAAAGAATGACGCCAGATTCAAACTGCATCGAAGTCGCCATTGCGCTTCCCATCGAAAACACCTTTACTTATGCTGTCCCGGAAACGCTTTCATCTTTTGTCTCTGTGGGAAAAAGGGTGCTGATTCCTTTCGGCAGGCGGCGGATAACGGGCTATGTTCTTGCAATGACTGAGACATCGGCGCAGTCCCAAGTCAAGCTGATTCTGGATGTGCTGGACGAAAATCCGCTTTTTCCGCCGTCTATGGCAGCGTTTTTCCGATGGATTGCGGATTACTATCTGTATCCCATCGGCTTGGTGGTACAGTGCGCGCTGCCCGGGGGCATAAATCCTTATGACTTTGCCACAGCCGCCTTGACAGAAGCCGGAAACAAAGCACTTTCAGGCGAAAATCTCACGCCCCTGAAACGCGAGATATTGGAACGGCTCACATCAGAACCGCTGAAGCTGAAATCTCTCGCTAAGATATTGAATAAAGAGATTCCATATACGCTGCTCAGAGACATGGAAAAACAGGGATGGCTCATCAGACAAAATGTGCTGGAAAGCGGAAAAACAAAAGCCCGCACCGAGCGATATGTCTCCCTGACTGCCTCCGATATTTCTCTTGAAAAACTCTCCGAACCGAGGAAAAGAATCCTTGAGATATTGCAGGTTCAAGGCGAAGTTTCAGTAAGACAACTGAAAGCAGAAGTTCCCACCGCGCCGAGCCTTGTCAAATCTCTGGAAAGCAAAGGTCTTGTCTCCATATTTGAAAAAAGAGTCTGTCGGGACCCTTTCGGTGAAGTCATCGAGCCGGACAAGCCGCCTTGTCTCACCCAAGAACAGGAGAAAGTCATCTCGGAAATTAGTGCTGCTATGGGAAAAGGCTTTGCCGCCTATCTCCTTTCCGGCGTGACCGGCAGCGGAAAAACCGAAGTCTATATGCGGATAGCAGCGGAAGTCATCCGGCAGGGAAAATCCGTACTGATACTAGTTCCTGAAATTGCTCTGATTTCCCAGACCGAAAGACGATTCCGGGCCCGTTTCGGCGAATGCGTTGCCGTGCTTCACAGCGGACTTTCAGCAGGCGAGCGATACGACCAGTGGACCCGCATTCTGAATAAAGAAGCACAGATTGCAGTCGGCGCACGCTCTGCGGTTTTTGCGCCTTTCGAGAAGGTCGGACTCCTCGTTGTGGACGAAGAACATGACTCGTCCTACAAACAGGAACATGACTTGCTCTACAACGCCAGAGACCTTGCTGTTGTAAGGGCAAAGCTTGACTGCGGCGTCGCGCTGCTGGGGTCTGCCACGCCCTCGGTTCAGTCATCCTACAACGTGGAAATCGGGAAATTCACCGAAGTACGTCTCACTCGCCGGGTAGAATCCCGTCCGCTCCCGGAAATTCAGGTTGTTGATCTTCGCAAAAACAGAGACGAGCGGGGCATCCGGCATTTTATTTCTCCCGAACTTTACGCCGCGATGCAGGAAACGCTCGCTCACAAAGAACAGGTATTGCTTTTCCTGAATCGGCGGGGATTTGCCGGATTTCCGGTCTGCGCGGCGTGCGGGGACCCGCTCCGTTGCAACAACTGCGACATCACGCTCACCCTGCATCGGGCAGCCAATATCTATAAGTGTCACTACTGCGGTTTCACGCTTAACGCTGATTCCAAATGCCCGACCTGCAATTCTCCGGGCATCAAACTGCTGGGACTCGGAACCGAAAAGGTGGAAGCCGCGCTGAATAAGTTATTTCCCGAGTCAAAAATTTCCCGAATGGATCGGGATACCGTGACCCGGAAAGGCGATCTGTTGCAGATTCTCAAAAGCATCCGAAACCGTGAGGTTGATATGCTTGTCGGCACGCAGATGGTGGCAAAAGGGCATGATTTTCCGGGCATTACCTTGGTCGGCATTATCTGCGCCGACCTGTCGCTCTGTTTCCCGGATTTCCGCGCCGGAGAGCGGGCTTTTCAGCTTATGGCGCAGGTCGCGGGAAGGGCGGGACGGGGCGATGTGCCGGGGCGGGTGATTCTGCAAACCTGCAATCCGACGCATTTCAGCATTGTTGCAGCGAAACATCAGGATTTCAGGAGATTTTACGAAAGAGAGATCGGGTTTCGGAAAGCATTGAAATATCCGCCGATTTCACGGATGATTCAGTTGAAAATTTCGGGAATGAGCAAAGATAAAACATCTGAATTTGCAAGAGAAATCGGGGAAATTTGCCGGCGTCTGCAAAGCAGGGACCCGGACTTTTCCGCATACATCATCATCATGGGACCTGTGGAGGCGGCTGTTTCCAAGCTTGCGAAGCACTACCGCTGGCAGATATTGCTCAAGGGGCTGAAAGCAGGAATCCTTCACCGTTTTATTCACCGCCTGAAAAACGAGCATCCGCAGATGTTTCACAACCGCAATGTCAGAATTGTTGCAGATGTTGATCCGCTTTCCATGTTTTGACCTCTCCCACCCCTCCACCTCCCCTTTTTTAACCTCACCCCCGGCCCCCTCTCCGAAGGAGAGGGGGCCGGGGGTGAGGTTAAAAACAAAAAAAATTGACAAGCCCTTGATTATGTCACAATAAGATATTATATTTAACTTTAAACACATCAAACAACCCATCAGTTGAATAAGGAAAATAACAATGATTACTCCTGTAAAAATTATCGGAGCCAATAAACTGCTTTCAGCCATGGGCAAAGCTCTGTTTGTTTCCAACATCATAAACACTGTCTCTTTTTTCGGTATCGGCAGCCTCATTATATGGCAGGTGTGGAGAGGCACGGAAGGCGTAAAGAAGCTGGGGACAAAAATTGATGAATCCAAAAAATAAAGGCTGGCTCGGAGTGCAAAAATTATCAGATACCCGTTTTTTGGCTTATGCAAAATAGCCTGATTTTATAAGACGCTTTTGCACTCCGGAGTCTGATTATTCCTCAATTTCCTCAATTTCGGCTTTGACAGGCACTTTCTTGTCGGAGGCCAGCAATAAAAATAAACCGATGATGGGGCCCAGCAGCAGCGAGCCGAAAAAATAGCCCCAAAATCCCATTTTCCTGTTGATCCCCATGAGTCCGATAACCAGACTCGCCACTGCCCATGCTATCGTTATGATTGTCGGTGACATGGCATTCCCCGCCTTTTTTTAAAAAAAATAATAAAAACTTGGCAACGCTTCGCTCAGAATGACAATCCAGACCCTAAGGGTTTTAAAAACCCTTAGGGTCTGATTTCAAACTACATAAAAGTAGAACGGGTTTCAAACCCGTTTTACTGAATGATATAAAAGCAGAACGGGTTTCAAAACCCGTTTTACTGAATGACATAAAAGTAGAACGGGTTTCAAACCCGTTTTACCGGGATAAAGTAAGCAGAACGGGTTTCAAAACCCGTTTTACTGAATGACAAAAAAGCAAAACGGGTTTCAAAATCACCTTCTTTTTCACCGCTGCCAAAAATTTAAAGCATCAGATGCGCTGACTGATATGACAGATATATATCTGCAAGGTGCTGACGCTTAAAATAATTGCAAAATTAATAAATTGTCCTGCACAGATCATCACCTTTTCAATTTTGTCTTTCTCTTTTTTTCTGTGCGAAGCATAACTCAGCAAAATGATAAAAACAGAAATTCCCGCCAATATAAAGACTGCCAGATGAGCATATTCAAGGGCTGACATATATGCTATCGGCAGGTCTGCAAAAAGCTTGAGATGAAAAACCGTATTTGCCGTCAATACGGCTGCCATCACAGACAGCGAAATGCCGAGCCGGTCTGCCGGCATAAGATACAGGATGCCGAAAATAATCATCACCATGACGATGACCGGAAGAAAAGTTTTGAAGACAAACACAACGCCTTTCCTCTCAATCGGAATTGCCGCAGTAAAGCGGGAATAGCTGATGAGATGATGCTTGTCAAAAAACTGGGGATTGCCGAGGGTGGAAACCTTTTCCACCGTATCCTGATAGAAATCCAGTTCGCCGAGCTGCCAGTCATCCGCATCTTTGAGCTTTGTTTTCTCAAGCATATTCTTTGCCTGCGGAAGCCCGAGCGTATCGGCAACATAAATCAACTGCTCTTTTTTCATTTCAATGTGCCGGAATCTTATCTTCAACGTATGGCGGTCAAAAGGATAGGCGTGAAAATCAAAATCATTTTTGAAATCCGCTTTGATACGGTAAGCCCGAAACACAATACCCTTTTCGTCTGTTCCTTTGATAAAAGGCTGGCCCAGTTCAACCGGACTTACGGCGTTGAGAAATTCGATCTGAGTTTCATCAAAATCGCCTTTATAGCGGAACCAGAGATAAAAATCTGCCGTATAACTTGAATGTATAGTATTCAGCTTGCTTATTTCATTCATATAGATTCCGGCATACACCACACGGGTCTGAGTCATCAGTTTTCCGTCGCTCAGTATGATGTCGCCTTCCAATGCCTTTCTGAACACATCCTCAACCTGCTCCCCTTCGGGAACAGGCTGATACTGAACAAAGTCGGGAAAGAGTGTCTGTTTTTCATAGAATCCGATGAAGGGCGGCCGGGAGACATTGCCTTTTGCATTAAAATAAATACGCCCGCTGACGCCTCTGATCGCATTTTCATAGTTGTAAAAACTTTTCAACGCCTCCCTGATTTTCCTCCGGTCGCTGCGTATATGCCCTTTTCCCTGTATGTCAGCTTTCTTGACAGCTTCCACCGCGACGTGCATCGCATCATAATAGCAGCCGGCTATCCATGAGGGTTCTTCTCTGTATTTTTTGATGAAAGACTGTCTGAAAAAATAGGCTTCTTTATCGGCAACATCTGTCAGAAGCGGTGATATCGCGAGAATGCCGTCGGAATAATATCCGGGATTCGACTGTTCTTTCGGATATTTTTTCAATGCCTCAATAAAAAAGCCTGTTGAAAGCGAATCCGGACCGATAGCAGGGTATTTTTTTCCCATGTCTCTTAAAAGCCGAATGGTTTCTGCCGCTTCAGGAAAGTGCATTGCCAGAAAAAGTATTCCCGGATCGCCGGCGCTGTCTATTGACTCGGCAATCTTTTTTAAAACCGTATCAGGCTTTTGAGCGGAAGAATCGAATCCCCATTTTCCTTTAATATCAATCCCCAGCTTTTTTGCCATTATTTCAAAATATTCGGCAAGAGAAGAGCCGTAACTGTCTTTATCAGATATGATCGTGGCAGATGTTGACTTCAAGGCTTTGCGAATATAATTTGCGATAAAATTGACTTGCGAAATATTGCCGGGAATAATTCTGAAATACCATTCATTATCAGAAGTAATCGCTTCCGCGCTGGCAGACGCGGTCATCGCGCATATTTCATTCTGCTTATATATCTCTCCGGCAGCAATACAGGCACTGCTGTAATCATGTCCGAGTACCAGCAGCGCTTTTTTTGGGGAAGCAATTTCCGTAGCAACCTTCTTCGCAGTATGTTCATTGCTTTTATCATCAAAAACAAGCAGTTCTATCTTTTTCCCTGCCGGTTCGCCGCCCCTTTCGCGGAGGTGTTCCAGATACAGTTCCGCCCCTTTTAGCATTGCTTTTCCTCCTGCTTCTTCCGCACCGCTCATGGGACCCGCAAGGGCAATATAGATGACTTCTTTTTTTAGCGGCGATAAAGGATGAAAGCGCAGGAAAGCGCCTGCTGCCCCCCCGATCATCAGCAGCAGAAAGATGATAACAATCAGTATTTTTTTCATAAACAAATGCCAGCCCTACTTCAGATAACAGGTATAGGCAATTAAAACAGCAATAACTGAAACCGCCGGAGGATAAAGAATCTTTGCCGCACGGCTGAGATATTTTATCTTGTTCCGAGCGTCTTTTTTCAGCAAATGTCTGACGCAGAGGAAAAAGAACAAAGACATTGCCGCCAATGCGTAAAATGAGAAAAAGGCATATTCAATAAATAAAAAATACCCTGCCGAAGAAAAATAGTGATAAATCCTGAGATGATACAGTCCGCATGTCAGCGCCGCCGCTCCCAGCATCATCAGACGGATGCCGAAGCGATCATGCGGCAGAAAATAGGTGAAATACAGTATCATAACCGCAATGAAAATCGGGAGAAAATTTTTGAGAATAAAGGCAAAACCGGTTCTTTCTCCCTGAAAGACCGCATTAAACTGTGAGTAATCAATATCTGTCTCATGGTAATTATCCGGAAATTTTCCGACAACAGTATTTTTCGTCACCGCGTCCTGATAAAAAAGAATACCGGTGATATTCCAGCTTTCAAGCATTCTTTTGGTCTGGTTTTCGATCTCATTTTTTATGGTTTCAAGCTGAGGCATGCCCAGTCTGTCAGGAACGAAGACCAGCCTGTTTCTCGGAATCTCTGTATTGCGGAGGCTGATTCTGATGGTCTGCTGTCCGAAGGGATATTTGTGAAAATCAAAAGCGACTTTGAAAGTCCCCTTTACCCGATAGGCTCTGACAGCGCTGCTGTCTGTTTTTGTTTCCATGATGGGACGGCTCAGGGCAACAGGCTTTACCGCGTTTGTAAACTCAATCAGACTTTCATCAAACTCTCCTTCAAACCGGAACCAGATATAAAAATCTATGGCGCAGGTTGAATTTTTTATATCGGAATTGCTGATTTCATTAATATCAATGCCGGTATAAACAATCCTGAACTTCTCCATTTCTTTTTCATCAACCGTAATAAGGTCCTCTGCATGAGACGATGAAAGCGCGTGCTGCTCTGCTTCTGTTTCAGATACGAACTGATACTGGTAAAATGCCGGAAGGAACAGGCGTTTTTTATAGACGCCCATGGCCGGCGCCACGCTGACATCGCCGTGCGTGTCGAAGTACATGTTGCCGCATATCCCCGTGATTCCGGTTTCCGGGGAGTTCATTCTCGCCAATGCTTCTCTGAGCAGTTTCCGGCTTTCCCGTATGCTTATGACACCCTGAATTTCAGCCCTTTCAACCGCCTCGGCAGCAACCTGCATCGCGTCATAGTATGCGGCAGATACCCATGACGGTTCCTCTTTATACCTGTCGGCGAATTTTTTTCTGAATAAGTAAGCTTTTTCATTTGAAATATCGAGAATAAAGGGGGACACGGCATAAATATCGTCCGAATGGTATCCGGGAATGATCTGTTCTCCGGGATATCTTTTAAGATTCTCAAGAAATGTTTCCGCGGCAAGCGCATCCGAACCGACAATCGTATAACTTGTTCCGGGATATTTCAATGACGCGACTATTTTTGCCGCTTCGGCACCGTGCATTGCCAGAAAAATCACCCCCGTGTCGTCTGTAGCTCTTAATTCGTCGGCAATCCGCTTTACTTCAATGTCCGAATTTTTTTCATCCGTGTCAATTCCCCATTTTCCCTTAACCGTGATGCCCAATATCCCGGCAGATTTTTCAAATGCTTTGACAAGCGATAACCCGTAAGAATCTTCGTCAAAAACAATGCTGACTTTATCTTTGTTCAGACTGCGGAAAATATAATTTGCGATAAAGCCGCCTTCAAAACGGTTCGCGGGGATGGTTCTGAAATACCAGTCATTGCCTGCAGTAATAAGGTCTGCTGTTGCAGAAGCGGTGATAACGGGCATACCTGTTTTTTTATAAACGTCTCCTGCCACAACAGAGGTTTCACTGGAATAATGACCCAGTACCAGCAGGACATTTTCATTTGCGACAATCTCAGACGCGGCTTTCATTGCCATGCGTTTATCGTCTCTGTCATCAAAGACAAGCAGTTCTATATTTCTGTCTTTGTGCTGTTTATTCCAGTCATCAGCGCAGAGACGGATCCCCTGAAGCATCCGCTGTCCCTGTAATTTCGCTTCTCCGCTGACAGGCAGCGCCACAGCAATCATAATCTTTTCTTTTTTGACAAAAGGAGAAAGCTGTGAATACTGGAGAATAAGCAGCACAGCCAGGGCGATCAGCGCCGATGCCGTTGCAGATATGAGCAGCCGTTTTCTTTTCATTATGATACGCAAAGAAATTGAGAATTGAGAATTATTTCTCAATTCTCAATTCTCAATTTCTAATTACTAATTACTAATCTTTAAGATACCAGTTTCGGATATGCTGACCCCCGATTGCCATCTGATACCAGCCTTTGACTCTCGGTTTTACCAGACAGTGCGCCGCCTCAAAATAAAGCGGAAAAATCACCGCCTGCTCTTCGCACAGAATCTGTTCCGCACGTTTGTAAATCTTTTTTCTCTCTTCGGGATTCGTGGTTTCCAATGCTTTTGTCATCAGATCGGCAAACTCCGCATTATCCCAGCCCGTAAAATTGTCCGGGTTGCGGGGGTTGAACAGTTCATTGAGAATATTGTTCGCATCCGGATAATCCACAGACCAGCCGAACCTGCATATATGGTGCGAAGACGTATCCGGCTGATACAGATATTTCACATAATTATCCCATGTTTCTTCCCTGAGAATGAGATGAATGCTGAGATAATACTCCAACGATGCCTGAACCGCACGGGCAATCTCCGAATGGGTTTTGGAGGCATTGTAAAGGAGTTCTATCTCGGGAAAACCTTTGCCGTCCGGATAACCGGCTTCTGCCAGCCATTTTTTCGCCTGCAAAGGATCAAAACTGATGCCCACCCCGTTTTTCGGATCAACGGAACCCAGAATCGGCGGTGGCGTATAAGTCGTTGCCGGTGACTCGCCGCTTTTGGTGACCAGATCAATTAAAAACTGACGGTCAACCGCGGCGCAGATCGCCTTCCGAACCAGCGGATTGTCCATCGGCGGACGTTTGGTATTAAAGCCGTAGGAATATGTCGCAAACATCGGCGCTCTTGAATATTCTTTGCCGAGCTGGGGATTTGATTTAATATCATTCAGTTGTGCAAAAGGCAGCCGCAGATAGTTTCCGCCGGTTATGTCTAATTCGCTGTTTTCATACATGACCAGACCCACCGCGCTTTCAGGTATGATGTAAAACCGGACTTCAGGGATGGAAACTTTTGACGCTTCGTAGTAATCCGGATTCTTCCTCAATATCATCAGCATCCCTTTGTCCCAGTACGTGAGTTTGTAAGAACCGTTTGTCTGAATGTTTTCAGGTTCTGTCCAGCGGTCCCCGTATTCTTCAACAGTCTCACGGGGCAGGGGTCTGTAAATCGCAAGCCCTGCCATTCCCGGAAAATACGCGGCAGGGTGTTCAAGCTCAAATTCCACGGTAAAATCATCGGGCGCATGTACGCCTATCTGCGAGACATCCTTAATATTTCCGGCATTGATCTCTTTGGCGTTTTTCAGAATATAGAGCATGGAAACAGAGGGGCATTTGGTTTCCGGTCTGATATTCCGCTGAACTGCCCAGACAATATCACTCGCCGTAACCGGCTTGCCGCTTGTCCATTTGGCATCCTCGCGCAGTTTGAAGCGGTAGGTCTTTCCGTCATCGCTGACGGTCCAGCTCTGAGCCAGTTCGGGAACCGCTTCATAAGTTTTCGGATCAAAATCGGTCAGTCCCAGAAATATCTGCTCAACCGCTTCAACAGAGGAAATGTCCTGTGAAAGTCCCGGATCAACGGTCGTGATAAGCCCTTCCACGGGAAGCCGCAATGTGATTTCTTCCACCACATACAAAGGGCTGATTTCCTCTTTTGATTCATAATCCAACAGCTCGAATTTCCCGTTGCGAAGCTCTTTGAAAAAAATTTCTTTTCCGGCAATATCGCCGTTCAGCTTGAAAGAATAGGAGCCGGTAGCCCCTTTCCAGTTTTCTAAGAACCTCAGCGCGGATCCCATGGCAACGGGAACCGCGGAACCGCTCTTTTCAATGCTGTATGCCAGCAGTTGAACCGCATCATATCCCTGAGCCGCCCATGTATCCGGCACCACGCCGAATTTTTTCCGAAACTTTTTGACAAAATCCCGTGTGCTTTTTGAAGGCATATCAGGATTGAAAACCGAAGGAACGATCACATGCTCCGCGCTTTTCCCCGCCACCGTAAAAAGTTCCGGCGAGTCAAGGCTGTGTCCGCCGATAAAGGGAACGCTGATGCCCATGCCTCGCGCCTGCTTGATCAGTTCTCCGGCAAAGGGAAGCAGTCCGCCGATAAAAACCGCATCAAATTTGTAATTTTTGGCAAGTTCCGATGTGATGCTCCTGAAATCTTTCTGCCATTTGAAATAAGAACGGACAGCGACAATCGTAATTCCCAGCTTGTCGGCTTCTTCGCTGAAAATATCGGCAAGGCGCTGGCCCGCGGTCTCTCTTTCATAAAAGACCGCCATTTTTCTGAATCCTTTCTGATAAGCCAGCGTTGCCGCCTTTTTTCCGGTTTCATCATCGGAGAGCATATTTCTGAATGTATAGGTGCCGCCGTATTGTGTAAAGTTCGGGTCTGTCGCGCCCGTGGAAATAAAAAGAATACCCGTGTTTTCATAGATGATGGACACCGGCACCGCAACGCCTGAGTAGCGATGCCCCACTACCGCAACCACATCGGGATGCGCTGCTAATTTCCTTGCAACAACCTGGGCAATATTGAGATATCTTTTGTCGTCGTAAAACAGGGGATGGATTTTTCTTCCCAGAGGTCCCCCCTGTTCGTTGATTTCCGACACTGCCAGATTGACGCCTTCCGTAAACAGGCTGGGATCAAAAGAAGAATCCACCACGCCGATACAAATATCCGCTTTTGACTCCCCGGCCCGTTTGGCTCTTTCTTCAGGCGATAGGGTGTCATTGCCGCAGGAAAAAACAGACAGCAGCGCTATGAGCAGAATAATGTGTTTACCTGTTTGCATCCGGCGCATTCGTATTTCCTGTCAGTTCGGAGCGGTCTTTTTCAGTGACCCTTCCGGTTCTGTCTTTTTCGGTTACCATTCCGGATTTATTTTTGATTTCAGATCGCTCGTCTTTTTGAGCCTGTTCTGTTTCACGGGGAACCGCTTCCCCGGCGTCACGTATAAATTCATATTTACGAGTTGTTCCGGTTTCACCGCCTGTTTTGCCGGTTTCCGCTGCTCCGCCCGTTTCTGTTTTTTCGGACGCCTCTGTTTTTCCGGCAGGCTCGGTTGTAATGCCTGTTTCTGTCTTTTCAGATGCTTCTGTTTTTCCGGCAGGCTCGGTTTTTCCGCCTGTTTCCGTGCCGGGGGCGGCTTTCTCGGATGATTCAGATTTTTCAAGGGCTTGGGTTTTTATCATCGGCTCTTCATTCAGTAAGATACTCCCTATGATCGGCAAGCCTCTTTTACCCGCGCCGACAACCACAACTTTTGAATTGTCCGAATTGGCAAGCTGCAATGTTGCCTGAATGCCCATCCACTGCAATATATTTTCCGTAAGCGAGGCGTTTACAATATTGTTATAATCTTTTAATCCCCCGGCTTCGATACGCTTTCTTTCCGCCTCTCTTTTTTCCTTCTCTATCTTAAACAGATGCGCTTCCGCCATGTGTTTCTGTTCGACTTTATAGCGTATGGAATCTGCAACGCTGTCAGGCAGTTCGACTTCTTTGATAATCACATCGTCAACTTTGATAAATCTTCGGGAAATCTGCTCAATCGCCTCGTTGATTGCCTGGTCTATCAGCCCTGTTTTTGTGGTGTAAATCTCCTCGGCATCCAACTGTCCCACAATCAGACGCAATACAGATTCGATTTCCGGGATCACAATTTCATTCACATAATCGGGACCCACTTTCTGGTGAAGCACGCCGAGCAGGTTATATTCGGGGTAATAACGGACAGATATGGATAACTGAACCTTCAATCCGTTTTTCGTCAGCACATGAAACTTGTGTCCTGCCTGCTGTACCCTCATATTATAAACATAAAGTCTGTCCCAGGGATAAAGCAGATAAAGCCCCTCGGCAAAGACCTTATCCGTGATTGTTCCGCCGCCGAAGCGCTTGTATAAAACGCCCGCTTCCCCTGACTCAACCGTATAGACAATATTGTTAAACAGATAGGCAATAAAGAGCAGTTGAATCAGAATAAGCACTATCAGCACGGAGACATTGCCCTGAAATTTTTCTAAAATGCCGTTATATATATCTTTAATTTTATTAAATATTCTTTTAAACATTTCTTCTGATTTCCGGTTTAGCCCACCCAATAGCGTAGAACGGGTTTTAAACCCGTTTTACTGCATAAATATTTGTTTTGGCGGGCAGCAAGCTGCTCACCCTGCATCTGATTTCCGAATTTGCGGTTTTTAATTTAAACCTGACTGCTGTACTCGACAAATTTGCCGTATTCCATCTTCAATACCCTGTCTGCAAAATCAAAATATCGGTCGTCATGGCTGACCGCGATAATTGTTTTTCCCTGCGCTCTCAGATCGTTTAATAAAACTTCATAAAAATATTTTCTGAAAATCGGATCCTGATCCGCGGCCCATTCGTCAAACACGCAAATCGGGCGTTCCTCAAGCAAAGCGGCAATCATTGCAAGTCGTTTCCGCTGTCCTGTGGAAAGCTTGATATTGGTAAATTCGCCGTCAATGACCTCTGTTTTCTTTTCCAATTCCATCAATTTGATAAGACTTCGGATTCTATCGGCATCTGTTTCTCTCAAGCCGTAGAGCCTGTCAAACACATGAAAATCGCTGAAGATAATAGAAAACATCTCCCGATATGACTGATAAGATGTCTTGTCAATCGTCAAATCATCCACTCGGAGGGTGCCGGCATCGGGATAATACAGTCCGGTTAAAAGCTTGAGCAAAGTTGATTTTCCGCTGCCGTTGCCGCCGACGATAAAGATGATTTCTCCCTGCCGGGCCCTCATATTGACAGGCCCCACCGTAAATAAAGGCGTTCCGTAAGAATCGGTATAGGAAAAAGAAAGGTTCTCAAGACGGATTTCGTTAAAGGTTTCTATCTTTCTGACATGAGGCTTTCCCCCGACTTTAAACGGCGCTGCGGCTTTGTCCAATCTTGCTTCCAGTTCATAGAGCGTTTCCACTGCCATATTTGCTCTGGAAAAAAGCGGTATCGCACCCACCATCAGATTCACCGGACCGATGATAAACAGAATGGCGGCAGTCAGCCGGATGACCAATGAAGGATTTGCCGGGTCCAATCTGGGCAGAACAAAAACAATAACAGCGAGTAATGTGTAAAAAAACACTTGGGAGAACATCAGTTCCGTGACAAATCTGAATCCGGTTTTGACCTTCAATTCCTCGGTTTCATCTGCTATTTTTGTCAGAAATCCGAAAAGATCATCGCTTTTTTTTCTGTTCATTTTGAGTTCTTTGAAGCCGTCAAGGGTCTGATTCAGCATATCAAAGAAATCGCTTTCTTTTCTTGCGGTCTCACGGATTTCTATGTCAATTTTATCCTGCTGCAACATATAATTGACGGTCGCCGCGCCGATGGCAATAACGGTGATGAAAAAAGCCAATTTCGATAAGACAGCAATATAGAACATGCAGAAAAACAGTACAATGCCGGACTGGGCCGCGTTGATAATCAGCACGGCGGATTCGGAAATAAGATTGGTGTTATAAGTGATCCGAGTATAAATTTCCGCTTTTCCGGTGTTTTCCAGAAAAATAAGTTCCGAACTTCTGATTTTATCGGCAATCCTTACCCGTATGCGTTTGATGATGGCCTCGGCAAGAGCGGTTGCTCTTTTCAAAGCAAATCGTTTTCCGATAATCACAATGGCGAAAGTAATCACAAACAGAAGAAAGAATCTGAAATTCAGGCTGTCGTAAGAAGCAGTGGCAGCCGCAGTGGTGATAATGCCCAGCAGAAGTCCCTGCGCGATGCCCGAGACAATTGCCATAAACATCACCGATGTGCCGGAAACGGTTGATTCGTTTTTATATAGTTTCAGCAGATTCATGTAAAGTTTTTCTTATCGCAAGGACTGTCAGCAATCCACTGTCTGAATCAGGATTTTCAGGATTAAAGGATTCACGGGATATTTGTCCGAGTGCTAATTATTGTAGGGGGCGCGCCGCCGGCGTGTCCCCTACGGTTTTACGATACGCGTATCCGAAATCGCTCATCCCAGATATAGGTGATGAATCCCTGACCCGGATTGTCAGAAATCTCTTCCGGCTCTGCCGTTCTTTTTTCTCCCGAAGAAAGACCGCCGCCCAGAATCGTGATCGCATCAAAGATCACAATGTCTTTTATCTGTCCGTCCTCAGACCTTAATGTCCTGTTGGTGCAGGCTGCGATGGGGATACGGGTATTCGGGTCATAAACGATGCCGACGTCATAGCCCAGAAAGTTACCGGATGCAATCAGCATGTTGTTCGAGAGATTTTTGTAGAGATTGGGACCGCACTGAGTTGCAGGATTCATCGGGAAATAAAGTTCCGGGTCAACCGTTGTGTCATTTACAAAATCATAGCCTTTGCCGAAGAGCTTGCCTTCGCCGATGAGTTTGATCCATTTGCACAGATTTTCAGGCGAGGAAATCATACACGCCGATGAACTGGCAGCAGAGGGTTCACGAGTCGAAGCATCTTCCAAGCCCTTGTCTTTACTTCCGTACATCGCGCCGGTCACATCATACAGGTCAATGTAGCCGTGAGCATAATTTCCCTCTGTCGGATTCTGAGTATATGGACCTTCAAGGTTTGATTCTCCTGTTTCAGTAACAATGGTGTCGCTGAGTCCGTATTTCTTGATAAAACGGTTCCGTATCTCATCTTCCCATTTATTGCCGGTCACTTCCTTTATGAGCATTCCCAGCAGAACATAATTCGTATTCGAGTAATGCCAGCCCGCTCCGGGAGGAAAGGTCGGACCTTCTTCAACAGCAAGTTCAATGAGTTCGAGCGGTTCCCATTTGTCCTGACGGAGAAAGAGAAAATCAAAAAACCAGTCAGAAGGCACTTCATAAAAATTGTACAGCCCGCTGGAATGATTCACCACCTGACGGATATTGATGTTTTCCCCGTTGGGAATCAGTCCGGGGAACCACTGTTCAACAGAATCGTCCAGCGTGATTTTTCCCTCTTCGACAAGCTGCATGACGGCCATTGCCACAAATGTTTTGGTCAGACTGGCGACCCGGAACCGGGTATTTGTGGTCATCTGTGTTTTTGTTTCCAAGTTGGAATAACCGCTGGTCAGTTTCCATGTGAAAGCACCGTCCGAATAGGTCACACCGTCCATTACGCCGTTTAAGCAGTCGTCTCCCTCACAGGGAACTTCAGCAACCAGGGCCACGCCGGGGACCTCGTTTTCGGAAACAGCTTTATCCAAAATGTCCTGCAATTTTGTCCGAATAAAGTGATTCTGCGCCCTGACTGCTGAAACCATATCCCGCTCTTTGCCCAGCAAATCAGCGATGACAGGCTCTGTTTTCGTCTCAAATTCGCTCGAACTTAATGAAAAGTCAACTTCTGTACTGTATTTCTTTGATTTTTCTCTCACGGATTCTGACAGAAGAATGCCGTTATCCGGATTCGCGTCGTCATCCAATGTCTGCAAAAAGCGCAGAATATTTGTCACCTGCGGGTCTCTGTCGCTTTCCGCTGCGGAAACCAAATCTCTGGGCGTCAGCGTCAGAACAGCCGGAGCAAGTTCCGCTTTGTTTACATCCAGTGTCAGCACGGTTGTCGCAGACCCGAGTACAATGTTTCCAAGCTTGAAGGTAACATTTTTGCCTTTTTCATAGAAGAAAGTGCCGTCCGCGTCGGTTACGCCGGTAAGCCCCCCGGAAATATAGCTCAGACCCTGAACCGCACTGTCTATAAAACGTCCTTCTCTTTCGGACACATAGTCCTCATGTTCGCCGCTGCACCCGAAAGCAGACATCATCACTACCAGCATCGCTGCAAAAAGATAAGGTGTTTTATCAAACACGATATTTCGTTTTTTCCTCATTTCTTTTCTCCTTACTCAGTGCTGTCATTCCGAACACAGTGAGGAATCTTTCAGCCGATCTTATACCGAATTTTATTAAAATAGATTCGACTTGCGGTGGACTGAAATGACAGATCACACCATACGTTTTGAAAATAACGAAAGCAAAAAAAATCATTTTGTCAAAATTTCATCATCCTACAGACAGAACGGGTTTCAAACCCGTTTTACTGTTCATTGCTGTAGAACGGGTTTCAAAACCCGTTTTACTGTCCGGTTTGCTGTAGAACGGGTTTCAAACCCGTTTTACTATTGCAAAGATTTTGACGCTCCTCATCTTAAAAACTTATTTTCACACCCGCGCCGATGGAAGTATCCCTTTTGCGGATTCCCATTATGGATTCAGGCGAATTGTCGTATTCCTCCTTGTAACTGAGGGAAGCGAATATATGCTCCATGATCATGATATCCAGTCCCACATTGAACTTCCATCGGTATATGTCGCTGT
>JFJP01039677.1_pt1 | contig 22185 bp, 21 predicted proteins | sample 431651 | NCBI WGS metagenome assembly JFJP01 (sample SAMN02602958, study PRJNA72255) | Microbial mat metagenome, whole genome shotgun sequencing project. | biome: fresh water; feature: sink hole; material: water; isolation source: purple microbial (photo- and chemosynthetic) mats found in...
CTCAACTCCCATTAGCTACTTCTTGTTCTAAAAATCATTTTCATTTTTTTGTAAATGCGGAGCAGGCTGGGTGTCGTCTAGATCAATTTCTTGTGCGATTGATTCCTGACGCCTCACGTGCTGTGTTATCAGATGCAGTTCGTCGTGGTACAATTCTGGTGAACGATGGTTATAAAAAATGTAGCTATTGTTTAAAGGCTGAGGAATCTGTTGCTGGTTTTTTACCAGCACCGCCAGCAATGACAGTGTTGCCTGAAGATATTCCTTTAAACATTCTTTTTGAGGACTCGCATTTGCTGGTCCTATCAAAGCCCCCTGGTCTAGTTGTTCATCCTGGCAGTGGCAACCATGCTGGAACCCTAGTTAATGGTTTGCTGCATTATTGTCAATCCATCGTTAATGTTGGCGACGATTTACTCAGGCCAGGGATAGTCCATCGTCTCGACAAGGACACCTCTGGACTGATGGTTGTAGCCAAAGAAGAGAGAACGCACCGTAGTCTTGTTGATGCCTTTAAGAACAGGATGGTTCAAAAAAACTATCTTGCCTTGCTCAAAGGATATTTTGAGCGTAAAACAGGGCGTATTGTCGCCCCTATTGGAAGACATTCGGTGCATCGTCAGAGGATGACAATCCGTGAAGATGGTCGATATGCGGCGACTGCCTGGCAGGTGCTGCAAGAGTTCTCTGCCGGATTCAGTCTGGTTCAACTGCAAATTGAGACCGGGCGTACGCATCAGATTCGTGTGCACATGGCTTCTCTGGGGCATCCAGTTGCCGGTGATCAACTCTATTACATTGGTCCACAAAATAGAATTTTTCCGAGGCAAATGCTGCATTCCTCACAGCTTGGCTTTACGCACCCTGTAACCGGTGAATCCCTTTTGTTTTCTGCACCGCTATGGGCTGACTTCTCATCCATTGTCGATCAGTTTAGTGCTGAGGTTGTTCAATGTGGGCTGGGTCGATTGTGATAGCCGGTGTAACAGGTGGTATGGGCGCTGGTAAGAGTTTTGTGTCAGGCCTTCTCGGTAAATTATTGGGTGTTGAAGTGTTTGATGCCGACACTCTGTGTCTTCAATTGATGCAGCCGAACATGCCAGGTTGGCAGGGGGTCAAAGATAAATGGGGGAATCGCTTCATCAATTTTACAGGCCACATAGATCGTGCAGCCCTGCGGAAGGCCTTGTTTGCTGATTCGGAAGTAAGATATAATGTCGAACAATTGTTACATCCCCTTGTCCGTGAGGAAATATTACGACTGGCCGTGGAAAAGAAAAAACAACGGCAAGGAATGGTTGTAGAGGTACCCCTTCTTTTTGAGGTTGGCTGGCAGGATGATTTTGATGTGGTTGTGGTCGTCTATGCAGAGCAGGAGTCTTGTCTTAAACGTATTGTCACTCGTGATCAGGTAACCCTGGAAGACGGCAAGGCAGCCATCAACACTCAGATGACCATGGAAGAAAAGGCCTTAATGGCTGATTCTGTGATTGAAAATTCTGGCCCTTTGGCTTTGACTATTCTTCAAGTGCATCACTTGGCTCGTTCTTTTACTATGTAACCTGTGGTATTAAAAAAATATTAGATTTTTATTTTATTCTATGTGGCTTTAAGTCTTCTACGTTCTGCTATAATGGATTCAATTTTTTAGGACGGAATAGTTGTTTTTAGCGATGAGAAGAGCTTTTGTACTGCGAAAAAGGTTGACATGATTTTTTGAAGTTCGTATATATTTATTTTTAAATTCCTTAGAGATATAATCCTTCCTTTAATCTGTCTTCTTTAAATACTGTGCGCCGTTATATATGCTTGCAAGTTATATCAAAGTGACTGGTTTCTGTAAGCAGAGGGTTGCAACTTTCTAAACATGTTTATTTTACTAAACATCTTGTATCTTTCACTTCCTTTAGATTAAAAAAAATAAACTTCCTGTTACGTCTGAATATTGCCTCTTGTGGTAACTCCGAATTTCCGACGATTGATCTATCTCGCTAGTAGTTACTCTCTTTTGATTAAGTCTCCAGTTAAGTTTTCTAGATTTTCAAAAGTGTGCACGCTGCTTTTTTTATCCACAGTGTTTTTTTATGATTTGTTTTCTTGTGAGTTATCTGTTTGATCCCCTGAGCATTTTATCGGAGTAATATTGATGAGTTTTTTTTGTAATAGCGTCCTGCCAATGGCCATAATAGGAGAAAATGATTGATGAATCTGGCGGAATTAAAGCTGAAAAAAATTGATGAGTTAGTCAAGCTTGGTCGAACATTAAAGATTAGGCCCAGGCCGATGAAGATGGAAAGCTGCGCGGCAGCGGGGTGTTGGAGATTTTGCCAGATGGATTCGGCTTCCTCAGAGCGCCTGACTATAATTATCTTCCCGGCCCAGATGACATCTACGTCTCTCCCTCTCAGATCCGTCGGTTGAATTTGAGAACCGGTGATACTATTGATGGTTTGGTTCGTGCACCTAAAGAGGGGGAGCGCTATTTTGCCCTACTGAAGGTCGAAACAGTCAACTTCGACCCCCCTGAGGCCGCTAAAACCAAGACATTGTTTGCTAATCTGACCCCGTTGCACCCTGATGAAAAATTAAATCTTGAATGGCAGCCGGATAATTATTCAATGCGCCTTATTGACATGATGGCTCCCATTGGCAAAGGGCAAAGAGGACTTATCGTTGCACCACCCCGTACTGGAAAGACTGTATTGATGCAGAAAATGGCTAACTCCATTGTAAAAAATCATCCCGATGTCTATCTCATAGTTCTTCTTATTGATGAACGTCCAGAGGAGGTCACGGAGATGGCTCGATCGGTGCAGGCAGCCGAAGTGGTCAGTTCCACCTTTGATGAACCTCCCCAGCGTCATATTCAGGTGGCGGAGATGGTGTTGGAAAAGGCAATACGTTTAGTTGAGCACAAAAAAGATGTGGTCATTCTTCTGGATAGTATCACTAGATTGGCAAGAGCCTATAATACAGTAACACCCTCCAGTGGAAAAATTCTCTCCGGTGGTGTGGAGGCTAATGCGTTGCAAAAACCCAAGCGTTTTTTTGGAGCTGCACGAAATATTGAAGAGGGGGGAAGTCTCACTATTATAGCCTCGGCATTGGTTGAAACCGGAAGCCGGATGGATGAAGTTATTTTTGAGGAATTTAAAGGAACGGGAAACATGGAGCTAGTTCTTGACCGGAAGATGTCTGAGAAAAGAATCTTCCCGGCCATTGATGTTAAACGTTCTGGCACTCGAAAAGAGGACCTGTTGATGGATGCGGATACCCTCAATCGGGTGTGGATTCTGCGAAAATTATTAAGCTCCATGAATCCTGCCGATGGCGTAGAGTTTCTTTTAGATAGAATGAAACATCATAAGACGAATAAAGAATTTTTCGAATCTATGAATAGTTGATGTTTGTTATTTATGTTTTTATGTTGAAGTTTTATTCTTATTTATTATATTAATTTTGCTGTATTTTATTGTACAACAATGGTCGTTTGGAAAACTATTTTATACTTTGTGAAGTAGTTGAAGGTATCATTAGATATAACCTGAATTTGTTTCAGGTCTTTTTTGGAGAAATTAAAATTATGAAGAAAGACATTCATCCTGAGTATTATACAATTAAGGCAGTTTGTGCTTGTGGAAATGAAATGGAAATTGGTTCGGTGTTCAAAGAATTAAAAGTTGAAATTTGTTCCGCTTGCCATCCATTTTTCACAGGCAAGCAAAAGGTTCTTGATACAGCCGGACGTATCGATAAATTTAATAAGCGCTATGCTAAACACTTCGAAAATAAGAAAGCATAATTTTGGGGGCGCTGGATTTGTTATCAAATAAGTAAGTTGAGTGATTTCCATTCCTGGATTCCCCCTTTTTGGTTGTCTTGATGATAGGTTGGTCTTGATACATTGTTTTACCTATTTTTTTGAGTTCTCTCTCAGGTCCACAGCAACGGTTGATATTGCTGTGGACTTTTTATTTTTTTAACGCGTTATATATCCTGTCTTTTAAATTCCATGTTTGATAAGTTTGACGATCTTAAAGAAAAGATCGCACATCTTGAAGGCCGGCTTTCTGATCCCTCACTAATGAGTGATCAGAAAGCCTATCAAAAAGTGGCCAGAGAACATGCCCATCTGTCTAAACTTCATGCCCTTTATAAACAATATCAGCAGGTTGAACTGGACATTGAGGAGAACAAACAACTTCTTCAGCTGGATGAAGATGTGGAAATTCAAGAGCTTGCCAGGGCAGAAATCGAAGAGCTGAAGAATAATGAAAAGGATTTACAGGATGCCATTCGTCTCTTGTTGCTGCCTAAAGATCCTAATGATGAAAGAAACACCTTCCTGGAAATTCGTGCAGGGACTGGAGGCGATGAAGCAGCACTCTTTGTCGGTGACCTGTATCGAATGTACTCTCGTTATGCTGAGTCGCAGGGCTGGAAGATTGAGGTGATGGCCTCTAGTCCTCTTGGAACTGGGGGCTTTAAAGAAATCATCGCACTGATCAGTGGTGAACAGGTCTACTCTCGATTGAAATATGAGAGTGGTACGCATCGGGTTCAGCGTGTTCCTGAGACGGAGACTCAGGGGCGTATTCACACCTCAGCGGTAACAGTTGCTATCTTGCCTGAGGCAGATGAGGTTGAGGTAGACATCAAGATGAATGAGCTGAAGTTTGATGTCTTCCGTTCCTCAGGTCCTGGTGGACAGAGTGTTAATACTACTGATTCAGCCGTTCGGGTTACCCATTTACCAACAGGACTTGTGGTTATCTGTCAGGATGAGAAATCTCAACATAAAAATAAGGCCAAAGCTTTGACGGTTTTACGGGCTAGATTATTCGATCAAGTTCAGCAGGAACATCACGATAAGATTTCGCTTGATCGAAAAACGCAGGTCGGCAGTGGTGATCGCAGTGAGCGAATCCGAACATATAATTTTCCTCAGGGGCGACTCACTGACCATCGAATCAATCTTACCATTTATCGCCTTGATTCGATCATGGATGGTAAGTTGGACGAGGTGATTGATCCCTTGATTAGCCATGATCAGGCCGAAAAGTTAAAAGAACTAGAATAGCTCATCGAACTTTTTTTCATTGATTGCAGTTGTTGTTTCTCCTGTTGGCTATAACTTATCCCTGAATTTATCTATTTCCATGCGTGTTATTGATCTTGTTCATCTCGGAAGACAACAGCTTGAATTAGCTGGTGTGGACCAGGCAGCTCTGGAGGTTGACCTGCTTCTGGGATTCTGTCTTGAAAAAAACAGATCCGGCCTGTTTCTCGCGGCTACCATGGAAGTTGATGCCAATCGTGAGCGTGAGTTTTTAACCCTGTTGAGCCGAAGAGCTGCCCATGAGCCCATCGCCTATATCATGGGGGAAAAGGAATTTTGGTCCCTTCCTTTTCTTGTTACACCTGATGTCCTTATACCTAGGCCTGAAACTGAATTTGTTCTGGAAACAGTCCTCAGTGTTCTCAAAGATCAACCAGCGCAATCCGGACTGACCCTTGATCTCTGTTGTGGTAGCGGGGTTATTGGCATAGTCCTGGCTTTGGAGATGGAAAGGACTGTGATTGCAGTGGATCTTTCTGCCGCCGCTTTACGTGTGGCCCGAAAGAATGCCCTTAAGCATCAGGTTGCTGATCACCTTGTTCTGCTCCAGGCTGATTTATTCAACGCATTCGTCCAGCGTCCGATTTTCTCACTGGTCGTTTCCAATCCGCCCTATGTGAGTAAGCAAGAGTTAAATGCTGGAGTACAATCTGAAGTGAGGCCCTTGATGGGGGTAAGGATGGTTTTGATGTTATTTGTCGAATACGAGAAATGTTGCCTCGATTATTAAGGCCTGGTGGAGAATTTTTCATGGAGATCGGGGCAGACCAAGGCCAGGCGGTTTACGAGTTGTTTGCCAGAGAGAGTGGATTGACAGTTTTTGATCGGGTCGAAGTGTTGACTGATTATACAGGTCGAGACCGTGTTTTGCATGCCAGAATGATGGGATAAAATAAATATAAGAGCAGGTAGATGGAAAAACTTATTATTGAAGGCAGAAAACCTCTGTTTGGAAATGTGCAGATCAGTGGCGCTAAAAATGCGGCATTGCCGCTTATTGCTGCAACCTTGTTGACTGAGGGGATACATACCCTTACCAATGTACCTGATCTGCGAGATACAAGGACGATCCTTCGACTTCTTGAATCCTTAGGGATTACCTGGGAGAGACAGGGAACAACCCTGAGAATTGATTCGACCAATGTAACCTATTCTGAGGCCTCGTATGAGTTGGTTAAAACAATGCGGGCATCGGTTCTGGTGTTGGGGCCGCTTCTGGCCCGCTTGGGAAAGGCGAAGGTCTCCTTGCCCGGTGGTTGTGCCATTGGGGCCAGGCCCATCAATTTTCACATTAAGGGATTTGAACAGTTCGGGGTAACCTGCCGTCTGGAGCAGGGATATGTTGATGCGGAGATTGATGGCCGTATGCAAGGGTGCAGCATATGTTTTGATGTACCCTCTGTCACCGGGACTGAAAATCTGCTGATGGCCGCGACCTTAGCACAAGGCACAACAATAATCAAGAATGCAGCCCGAGAACCAGAAATTGGCAATCTTGTTGATATGTTAATCAGCATGGGCGCGGATATTGAAGGGCGCGGAACGGACTGCCTGATAATTCATGGGGTTGAACGATTGCAGGCTGCTGAGAATGAGATTATTCCTGATCGAATTGAGACCGGCACTTATCTCATTGCGATTGCCGCCACTGCCGGTGCAGCGACGGTAACTCATTGCAATCCTCGACACCTTCCGTCTCTACTTGATAAGTTGCGGGCAGCAGGGATGATGATTACGGAAATGGAAAATGCCATAACCCTTGATGCCACGGGAGGAAGTCCTATCAAAAGTGTTGACATTACCACCATGCCTTATCCAGGCTATCCGACGGACCTACAGGCACAGTTCATGGCTTTAATGGCCTTAAGCGAGGGCGTCTCGATGGTTCATGAGACCATCTTTGAAAACAGATTTATGCATGTCGCTGAGTTGCATCGGATGGGAGCAGATATCACGATTGATGGCCACACTTCAGTGATTAAAGGGATAGGAAGGAATGGCTTTAATGGAGCACCGGTTATGGCGACTGATCTTCGGGCGAGTTCATCATTAGTTATAGCCGGTCTTGCTGCGCAGGGAAGAACCGAGATTTCTCGAATCTATCATCTTGAGCGTGGGTATGAACGAATGGTGGAAAAATTGACGGCTTTGGGGGCAACAGTATGGAAAGAAAAGGAGTGAAAGTCTTTCGTTGTAACGTCTCATAAATGTAACTGTTATTTGAATTTTCCATAAAAAAAGCCGCTCTTATGAGCGGCTTTTTTTATGGAAGGAAAAAATCAATGATGTTCTTTCTGTGTAAATGTTTTACCAAATACTCGTTCACCCATTAAAAAACCAAAAGCTACTACGCCAATACTTCCGGCTATAACCCCGAATTCAAAGAAGGAAGGAACGTAGCTAAAATGGGTTGGAAGGTTGTCCCATCCTAAATTCTGGGGAACATTTTGACCTGCGACAACTAGGTCAAAACGGGCCACAAACTGACCAACAAGAATAAGAAAACCGGCGAAAGCGAGCATGCTCATATTTTCAAGACGGGACAAGATAATCAGTATAATTGGGATGATAAGGCCAATGCAAACTTCTAGAACCCAGAAGTTGATGGCGAGAGGGCCACTGATAAGTGCATCTGCTGCCGTTCTTCCCAGTTCAGGTCCACCTACGTAAAAACTGACCAGACGCCAAAAGGTGGCAACGGCATAAAGAATGAGGACCAGGGTCATGGCCTTGCCGGCGCTTTTCACCGCAAGATGCACAGAGGTAGACATCTTTTCATCCCGGATTTTGTAGGCAAGATAATTAAAAAGGACTGCTGCAGCCGCTCCACAAAGAAAAGCGGATGTGAGAAAGTAGATGGGTAATTGTGCTCCGTACCAATAAGGCCTGGCCGGAAGGGTTGCAAAAACACCACCCAGGCAACTATTTGCTAACACTTCGGCAAGGGCACCAAAGACTCCCATGACCAGCGCCAGTTTTCCTAGTCCAGTAACAATTCCGGCGAATTCAATAATCATACAACCCACAGCCAATCCGTACAGTGTGCCCATCCACCAGATATTAGACAGAGGGTTGGGGGAGATGATATTGTAGAGCAGCATTCGGTGCGGACTTGCTATCTCCACCCCGATGGTGGCAAAGGCACCCATGATACAAATGATAGACATCCAAACCATGCGGTTGCTCACCATTCCCATTCTTGTACCACCAAAAACATGGCTCATGGCGGCATACATACAGAGGCCCGTGGAGGTGATAGCCCAGAAGGCATAGGTGGAAATAAGCATGCCCCATGGCATTTCACGGGTGTTATTATAGATGGTATGATGACCAAAAATAAAGGCAAGCACCCCGCAACTGAGTCCCACTATGGTTACGATCAGGAAGAAAATAGTTGCCCTGTTCATGCCGGGTGTGGCCAGACGTGGGTCTGCTGTCTCGGCAAAAATGGCTGATAATGAGTTGTTTGTCATTTTTTACTCCGGATATTAGTTTTTTTTAACGAAGGCTTGTGGATTAGAAGCCATTTTGCCCTTGAGATGTTTGTGTTTCAGGTTTAATGGCCAGCATGGGGATCTTTCTGGTTTTTTGTGTCGTGAGAATTATTATTTCCAGAAATTCGATTATATCCCTTCACCCCAATGTGGCAGGTGTTGCAACGGGTATCAGAGGCAAAGGCCGTTGACCCGTCATGACATTTACCGCAGTATTTTCCCTCATAAAGGGACTTCATGGTAAAATCGTCGGCCTTTTCAGCAGCGCCTTTCTCCATGGAAAAAAGACTGTCGTGACAGTCTTCACATGCCAGGCCGTAATCTTCTGTATGGGGCTTATGGTAAAAAAGCACTGACTTGACTGGTTTTGTCCAGACGATGGGGTCGGGCGGAAGCAATTCATTCACCTTTGTGTGACATGAGGCGCATTGTGTATTCGTGGCAAATGCTGTGCTTCCATCATGGCAAGTACCGCAGTATTTACCTTCCGCCATGGCTGCCATGGTCATCTTTCCACTATTTAAGACTGCTCCTGCCTTCATGCTGAAAATTTCTTTGTGGCAAGATGTACAAGTGAGGCCTGCATCCATTGTGTGTATTTTATGACTGAACGTTACTTCAGTTGGCTTGGACCAGACAATATCTGCCTTAGGGCCATAGTTTTTCCTTGTCTGTTCATCGTAAAGAAATTTGTAGGTATTGCCTTTGATCGTGGAGGCTTCAGCACCAGAAGCTTCTGCGGCAAATGAGTTGGAGTCAAGGGGAGGGGCAAGCAAAAAAGATACTGCTAGCAGCATGGCTCCAATTGATTTTATGTTGTGTTGAATCATTTTTCTTCTCCTGCAAAGCGTCGAATAATCGGGGAACAGCCAAGCTTGGCGTCTGTAGTGTTTGTACATATCTCCAGCCGACTTATTCCACTCCAATAATTTTGATATTTGATACTTCCTGCATCAGGCATTTATATAAAAGACATTGGGCAGGGCCCCTGTATCGGGACGTAAAACCCAGATTTTTGAGTCAGGTGTGTGGAGTAAACGATAAATCTCCGTGGATTTGTCTTTCAGGTCACCAAAAATTCTGACCCTGGCTGGACAGGCTGCTGCGCAGGCGGTCTCTTTTTTACCTTCGGCAAGCCGGGTATCTATACAGAAATTACATTTATCAATGGCGTATTTTTCTTCATTGAAATAACGGGCATTATAGGGGCAGGCAGCCATGCAAGTCTTGCAGCCAATACATTTTTTGTAATCCATGACGACGATCCCAGTCTCGGGATCCTTGTAGGTTGCTTTTGTAGGGCAGACCCGGACACAGGGTGGACGATTGCACTGGTTGCAAAGTACCGGTCTGAATTCTCTTTTTTCAGAGCCGTTTTCAGTCGTAATTTTTTCTTGGATGGCAGTTCTCCAAGCGCCATGATCATTTGGCACATGATTTGTCTGTTTGCATGCCTCAACGCATAATTCACATCCGACACAGCGATTTTGCCGCATGATCATGCCGTAATGTTTGGGGTAGGGGTATTGACCTTCCGCTGGAATATCCATGTCAGCATTTTTTTGATTACTGGCATGTGATATTGACGTCAATGAAAGGACAGACCCGCCCAGAAAAACACCAGTAACGGATAATCCCATTTTAAGGAATTTGCGCCGTTCCTGTAAAGGCAAGCTGTCAATGCCTTCATTTTTTTCTTTTTCCAATTCCTCGATATTCATTCTGAGCCTCCTTAAACTTGATACAATAAAAAAAATGTTTTGAAATAAACCGGAGAAAGAGAAAATAATCCAGTTTCTTCAATCTATAGAGTTTTTGTCAGATATATTTAAACATAGTCTTCAATTATTTTACATTAAAGAATAGCTTATGTAATTTTGATAAAATCAAGGCATACAGGTTGGTAATTATTTTAAAAAAAACCAGAAAAAACAAATGTCACTTGAACGAGTCTAGTAGTTCGCAGCACCTTGAGAGATTGCTACACTTTTGCAACATGCTTGGATTTAGATGTTACATTATATAAATATATTTTATTACAGCAATCGAAAAATAGTAATTTCAGATAAATATTAATGATTTTTTTGAAGAACATTTGAACTCTCATTGAGTCAAGATCATTGAATAAAAGAATATTGGTTAACCTTCTTGTTCCGTTTATTTCGTGAGCTTATATTGCTTAGAATTTTTGGTTTAAGAAAAAATGTTTGCTTTTTCTATGGTTCTGGTTGCTTAATGCTATGCTGTTAGTTTCTTGACAGGTCGAGTTTCTTTGGAGTATCCTCAACGAGCATTTTTAATGCTTTAGATGATGCTAATATTACTTGGCCTACAATTTTATTTTCAAATAGGGACTTCTTTTTCAGGAGAAAAAATGTATTTCACTAGAATTAGTTCAATGACCCTGCTGTTTTTTTTGATGTTGAGTGAAGTTTGTTTTGTAAGGGGGGGGCATGCAGCGCAGGGGAAGGTACAGGAGAACAGGAAACGATTGATTGAAACGAACAGTTGTCCTGGATGTGACCTCTCTGGAGCAGATCTTAATCGGGCAAATTTGCCAGGAGCCAACCTTCAAGGCGCTAATCTTGCTTATGCTCAATTGCATCTTGCAACACTTACCAAGGCTAATCTGCAGAATGCCATTCTAAAAAATACTGAATTAAATGGTGCTAATCTGGCGGATGCTGACTTGAGGGGAGCTGATCTTCGCGGGACTAATTTTACTGACGCCTATCTTGTTGGGATAAAATTCGATCGTAAAAAATTGTTGGATTCACCCTCAGAGCAGGCTGTTGCTGAGTCAGCGTCTCCTGTTACTCCTGCTGTGTCTGCAGTTGCCGGTAAAGATGGAAACTCTGCTCCTGATGAAAAAAATGGGTTTCTGCGAAGAACTTGGGGGGGCATGATGGGTTTGATATTCGGCTCTGATGCAAGTGAAGAACAGGCCATGGACATTGAAAAAAAAGATTTGTCTCAAAAACTTGAGAATCCAGGGGTTAATGTAGAAACAGAGAAATCTAATACGACTAATGTTGTTGCTTTGGGAAAAGTGTCTTCACCTGTGGCATCTCCCGTTGTCGTTGATGAGGAACTTGTCGTAGAGCCCGATGAAGATGATGTGGTTGAAGAGGCAAAAGGGGCCATTCTCTCTACAAAAGAATTGGTTTCAGAGAAGAAAACATCGGTAGTCGTTGCCTCACCGAAGGAAAAAGCTGTATTTGATACTACGGCAGAAATAGAAAAGAATAAACTTCGTCTTTTGGAAACCAAGAAATGTTATGATTGTAATCTCGCAGGGGTTGATCTGACTGGTAAGAATCTGTCCGGGGCAGATCTTGAAGGGGCTGATTTAACTGGAAGCAAGTTAGCAGAAGCCAATCTTGAGAATGCGAATTTGAAAGGGGCTATTCTGGTAAGAGCTGATCTGAGAAATGCAAAATTACAAAAAGCAGATTTGTATAAAGCGAATCTTTCCAAGGCTGATTTGAGCGGTGCTAAACTAGAGGGTGCTCTTCTTGAAGATGCTCAAGTCTCTGATACAATGGGATACAAGTAAAATAACGAACCAGAAAAGAAGGACTTTTTTGAAAATGGTCACTCCGTATGGAGTGACCATTTTGTATTTATGTCAGGGTGGGCCGGGTTATTTGTATTTTGTTATTAGGTCAAGTGCCTTGTAAATCCGGTCATATGAGCCGATTTGCTCATCACGAAGAACCTCTTCAAGGCTATTGAACCTACCCTGTAGTTCGGCGGTTCTGATTTCAAGATTTTGAATGGTTTCAGAGGCTACGCTCTCTGTCGTATCCATTGCCTCACTGATATCCATGGCGTTTCGAAGAAGGGATTGAACGTTGGCTATTTTTTCAAGTCGAAGAAAGAGCTCGTCAAAATTAATCGGTTTTTCCAGGTAGTCTGCAGCTCCTTTTTTCATTGCTGCAACAGCAGTATCAACGGAAGAATGGGCAGTGATCAGAATCACTTCAATGCTGGAGTTGAGTTTTTTTGCAATCTCCAGCACTTCAATGCCGCCTATTGTTCCTGGCATCATCAGGTCAGTCAAGACCACATCAACATGCTGTTGAGGAAGAATCTTCTCGGCTTGATAGCCATCCTCAGCGATCAGCACCTCATATCCTGCCTTCTCAAGACGTTTTTCCAACATCTTTCTAACAACAGGATCATCGTCAACAATAAGTATGGTCATATTTTTCATGGAAGAGGTCTCATTTAGTTTTCTGATAAAAAATAGATCGTAGATGTCTTTTAGGAATAAAGCGGGGACAGATCCCGGTGAGAGATTCCGTAGACCCTATGACAAGATAACCGTCGTCAGCAAGACTGTCTGCAATTTTATTAAAGAGTTTCTGGCGATCAGGAAGGGTAAAGTAAATGGCTACATTGCGACAAAAGATGATATCAAATTTACCAAGCCCGGAAAAAGGCATCATAAGATTGAATTTCTTGAATTGTACCATCGCCCGGATTTCATCTTTAATCGTCCAGGAATCACCAAACATGGTAAAATAACGTTGGAGCTTATCGCCGGGAAGGCCTCGTTCCATTTCAAATTTATTGTATTTTCCTCGGCTGGCCTGGGCGACTGCATTATCAGAAATATCAGTGCCGAGAAGCTGGATGGAATATTTGCTGCTGTTTGGTAGAAGCTCTTTAATGATTATGGCAATTGAGTAAAGTTCCTGGCCAGTTGATGAGGCTGCACTCCATATCTTGATATTGGTTTTCAGGGTCGGAGAACTTGGGGTGCGGGCATCGATCATTTCTGGGAGCAGTTTGTGCTGCAAAAGCTCAAAAGGACCTTTGTCGCGAAAAAAGAGGGTCTCGTTCGTGGAGATCGCATCAATTATTTTTCGTTCAAAACTTTTGCTGGGGTCGGTTTTGGCCTTTTGATAGAGCTCTTTGTAGGTATTGCAACCGTGTTCCGCTGCAATGGCGCCAAGGCGCGTCTCAAAGAGATAAGATTTGCTTTGATCAAGATATATCCCTGAGACATCATAGATATATTGAGCAACAAGCTTCAGTTCATCTGGTGATATTTTTAGCATGCTCGCAAAAGTGTGATCACATTGAAAAGGTGAGAGGCATTTCCGTGAAGTGCGTTATCTGACACTTTTGGTAATTTCATCAGCAATTTTATTTAACGGGGCGACGACATCGGCTAGACCTTGTTCTATGGGGGCTTTGGGCATTCCATAGACCACGCAGGTCATCTCATTCTGGGCGATGACAAATGCTCCTTTTTGTTGCTTCAGGGATTGCAGCGCCTTGGTTCCATCCGAACCCATTCCGGTCATAATAACGGCAGTAGTTCGACCCACATAATAGTCTCCCACTGAACGAAAGAGATAATCAACAGATGGTCGACAGGAATTTTCCGGTGGATCATCTGTAATACGAATAATTCGATTTTTTCCATCGGCACTGGCTGCAAGCTTCATTTGTTTTCCACCCGGCGCTATGTAGACGGTGTTGGGTTGAATAGCTTCTGCCTCTTGCGCCTCTTTGACGGTAAGGGCACATTTGGCATTGAGGCTGGCGGCCAGAGATTTAGTGAAGACTGGCGGCATATGCTGGACAATAACCACAGGAACACCGAGGTCTCCGGGAAGTTGGGGCAGCATCTGACTGAGAGCGTTTGGTCCACCCGTAGATATGCCAATGGCAATAATCTCCGATTTCCCTCGACGCTTTGAAGCTTGGACCGTGTTGTTGGCTGCAGAGGTGGTCTGCGGACGTAGTGAGGATGTGGGGATTGCTTTGGTGGCCAAAGAGGGTGGGGGGCGGGTAAACACCCCCTTGGCAGAGAGTAATGAGGAGGCGGTGTGCGAATGGCGAAAAGCTTCAAGTATTGGCCGCAGGGCAGCCTTTATTTGATTCTTCCCCTCTTGAAGAGTAGCGCTTTGGGGTTTGAGGATAAAGTCAAAGGCTCCAAGTTCAAGGGCTTTCAAGGTCATGTCACTGCCATCAGCAGTAAGGGTTGAAAGCATGATGGCGCCAATACCAGTATGATTTTTCTGGATTTCTGCGAGTACCTCCAATCCATTCATTTCTGGCATTTCAATATCAAGAGTGAGCAGATCGGGTTTTAACGTGGCAATTTTAGACATGGCAATTTTGCCATTATGAGCGATCCCAACTACCTCAATTCCAGGAATCTCTGCCAGAATATCACTGACCGCCTTTCGGTAGACAATGGTGTCATCAACGACTAGTACGCGTAATTTTTTCAGAAGCATTTTTAATGCCCCTGGTCTTCGAGGCGTAGAACTTTATTGATGTCGAGGATTCCAATAAGTTTATCTTCGGTTTTATAGACCCCGGAAAAAAATTCTCCTTGAATTCCACCCATGTTAGCAGGAGCACGTTCAACTTTATCCATCTTTGCTGAAACAACATCGCTGAGTTGGGTGACAAGCAGCCCTACATGTTCTCCGGGTGAATTGACAATAATATTTCGAGAGCTTGACGTGGCCTCTGTGGATCCGAGGCCTAGCTTCCTACCAAGATCAATAATCGTCACAATTTGACCTCGGAGATTAAGGATTCCAATAACATAGGATGGGGCTTGGGGAACTTTTGTCATATCCATTAACTTGTTAATCTCCTGGATATTCAAAATATCCATACCACACAGGGCGTCCCCGACAAAGAAAGTGGCCAGTTCCACATGCATCTTGCTTGTTGCTTTTGTTTCGTTCATCTTGACCTCTTACTTAAAAAATAGAGACTTAATAGAGACGCTTTATATAGTCATGGACACAGGCCATTAATTTTTCTTTGTCCAGCTTAATATGGTATTCATCGATGCCAACGGCCTTGCCCTTAGCAATATCCTCGTCGGCAGCCAGTGTGGTCAAGGCGATAATGGGGATCTTATTGTATGATGGATTTTTTCTGATAATTTCTGTCAACTCAAAGCCATTCATATTGGGCATTTCTATATCCGTTACGACCATGGAAATCTCGTCAGCATGTTTTTGCAGCAGATCCCAGGCAATGGCGCCGTCCGCTCCTTCCAGAACATTGTAGCCGGATTCTGTCATATATCCTTTGACCTGATTGCGGAAAAAATTTGAATCTTCAGCAATTAGAATAGTTGGTGTAATTCCAGAAACTTTGTCAACTTCAAAGACAGGTTTTTCAGCAAACCAGTCTGGAAAAAGGGTTTGAACGATTTCAAAGACATCGATGAGCATCGTTGTTTGGCCATCTATAATAATGGACCCCATGATCCCTGGTTGCTTCAGGGTTAACCCGTCAATTTCTGATGATATTTCAACAGCGTCAATGGGACCGATAGCCAAAAGTCCGATTGGTTTTGAGCAGATATTAAAGACGATAACCAGCAGGTCATCGTGGTCAGCAAGGGGATGGACTGTGGAGATGTCGTCGACGGTAAACAGTGCCAGGCTCCCGCCTCGATACTGCATGACCCGTTTTCCACCCATATTTTCGATTTCTGAACGGTTAATTTTTTCTATGCGCTCGACTTGATTGAGAGGGACGGCAAACTGCTCGTGTTCGGAACTCCGGAAGATGAGCAAGGCTTGCCGGTCTTTCTGGGTACGAATGAGTTCTTCTGCAGCAAGGGCTACTTCATTGGCCCTATCTGTGCCGTCAATGGAGGTCAGGTGTGCCATTCGAGCTAGATTGGTGACATCAAGGATTAAAGCGATGCGGCCATCTCCCATGATCGTGGCACCGGCATACCCCTTACACTGCTGAAGATGTCGGCCCAGTGGTTTGATTACAATCTCCTCTGAATCCTGCAGTCGATCAACAATAAGCCCATATTTCATGGCGTTGGTTGAGACCACTACAATATTTAGAGCACTTGCAGTGCTGTAACGGCGATCAGTGGCTGCACGATTGTCGTTATCCATGTTCTGATTTTCTTCGGGTTTTTTGTCGGTATTCTGGAAAAAAGGCGAATGTTTGCCGCGACGATCAGCAATGCTGTCTCGTCTATCGGTTTTCCGCTCTTCCTCTGTTGGATCCCAGTAACTCCGTTCTGCTTCAATGACATCAGAGAGTCTGATTAAAGGTAAGAGATTCCCACGGAGGCGCACGACTTCAGCGTTTCCGACCTTCTCCACGCGTTTTTTAACCTGATTAGCCGGGATGCGAAGAAGTTCCTCAAGATTGACCTGGGGAATGGCGTATCGTTCACCGCTGGTGGTGATAATTTGACAGGGAATAATGGCCAGAGTTAAGGGAAGCTTGATGGAAATGGTGGTTCCTTTTCCAACCTCGGATACAATCTCTACCTGGCCGCCAAGTTTGTCGAGGTTGGTTTTTACAACATCCATGCCCACCCCGCGCCCAGAGACATCGGTTACTTTTTTGGCCATGGAAAAACCGGGCAGGAATATGAGGTTGATCCTTTCTTTGTCAGACATAATCTGGGCCTGCTCAACTGAGATCAGTCCCTTGCTGATAGCGCTTGCCGCTAGTGCTTCACCGTCAAGTCCCTTGCCGTCATCGCTGATTTGAATGACCACCTGGCCTGCTTCATGGTAGGCCTTCAGAACAATGAGGCCTTTCTCTGGCTTGCCTGCTCGTTTTCTGTCAGCTGGCATTTCAACACCATGATCCACTGAGTTACGAATCAGATGGGTCAGGGGGTCGTTGATGGATTCAATAATAGTCTTGTCCAGCTCGACTTCGTTGCCGACAATGGTCAGGTCAATGGTTTTGTTGAGTTGCTTTGAGAGATCTCGCACAACTCTGGGAAATTTGCTGAACACGTTACCAATGGGTTGCATCCGGGTCAGCATGATGGCTTCTTGCAATTCAGAGGTGATTAAATCAATCCTCTGGCCAACAGCTTCAGCATTGCGTAAGTCGTTGGTGCTGATAGTCTGCAGTAATTGGTTGCGGCTGAGAACAAGCTCGCCTGCAAGGGTCATGAGGGAGTCAAGAAGACTGACATGAACCCTGAGGCTGGTATCTGCCTTAATCGGAGAACCTGGCGAGGTTTCTGTGGATGAGGGGTTGACCGATAACGGCATTGAAGGAACTGAAGCGGAATAGGATGCTGGTTCAGGTTGCGGGGCAACAGGGGTGGGGACTGATTGCTGCACGGGAATGTCTTGTACAATAATAGCGGCTTCTTGAACCACAGGTTCAGCAGCCACAGGTTCCGGCATTGATGGTGTTGGTGGCGGTGCAGCCTGAACGCTGTTTCCTTCTGCAATGGCGTTCAGGGGGATAAGATGCTCTGTAATGTCTTCCTCATTACTTGTTTGAATATTGTTAATCATAAATTCAAGTTTATCAGAACCCTGGAGAAGAACGTTGACAATTTCAGGGTTAGGTACCAATTTTCTGCTGCGAATCATGCCCAGAATATTTTCCATTGCATGGGACAGTTCCTGGATCACGGTAAGCCCCATGAAACCGGCGCCACCTTTGATGGAATGAGCAGCACGAAAGACCTTGTTTACCAGATTTTCGTCAATGTTGGCTCCCGCCTTTTCAATCGCCAGGAGGTCTGTCTCTATGTCGGCAAGATGTTCAAGGGATTCTTCGATAAAACCCTGAAGTATTTCGTCATCTTCAATTTGCATTTTTAGCACTCCTTCAAAGAGAAATTGAAAAATAAAGATTAATCGCTGCCAACTTAAAGTGAATTGGGTTCTGCGGTTTCAATGGCAATCAAGGTAACATCATAGAAAAGGTTGTGCCCGGCCAGTGGATGATTGTAGTCAACAACGATGGTATCCTGGTTTGTCTCAACTATTGTGGCGGGAATTTTATGAGTCTGGCCATCTTTCTCTAAACTGAGTGAGAGAATCGTCCCTATCTGCAAGTTTGCTTTCTTCCCGAAGCTCTCTTTGTTGAGCGTCTGTAACAGATCTTTTCTCCGAATTCCGTATCCTTCATCGGGTTCAAGGCGAACAAGCTTTTGCTCGCCAATGGACATGCCAACCAGGGCCTGTTCCAGAGTGGGTGGGACGTCATGCCCAATGGTGATAATCAAGGGATCTGATTCAGTGATTATTTGGAAGGGTGTGCCATTTTCTAGTTTTCCGGTGTATTTGATTGAAACTCTATCGTTGAATTGTGCTTTTTGCATAGAAAGATTGTCCTAATGAAAATAAGTGTGACCAGTTACTTAAAATAGAATCATCAGTCTGGGATGAAATAATTCAAATAACAATAAAAAAAGAGGGCTTAAGTCAGCAACACGCTACATGTTCAACAGCGGTCGACTTTTGAAAAAAACTATCTGGCATGTTATCTTATAATTTTATGTTTTGCAATAAATGTTAGCGCCATTGTTTTAGCATACAGAGGTGTAACCGGTCTTTTTTTAACAGTATATTTTTGTCAGTCGATGAGAGAGGACTATTTAAAAGGATTTTATAAAAAAAAGTGAAGCTTGACAAAGCAAGATGATCCGCATAAAATCCAAAATTTTGATTTTCAATAATTAGTTGAAGTTTTATTAAGAAATTCTTAAATGCGGATTTTTCTAACAATCCTGATTTGTTAAAAATGTTATGGGGAATTGCTGCAGAGAAGTATTTGATTTTTTTATTTGATAGTTAAACATTAATGGCAGATATCCCACAGGAATTTTTTTTGTAATAAAAAATAAGAGAAATAATTGATAGGGTATAGTTGGTAAGGAGTACTTGTCTTCAGGTTGCACATTGAAAGGGGAATATGATTCAGTTACGTTTTGATAAATCGGAGAATGGTTTACTCCCGGCCATTGCTCAGGATTATGAGACGGGAGAGATTCTTATGCTTGCCTATATCAATCTTGAATCATGGGGCAAAACCTTGGAAACAGGAAAAGTCCATTATTGGAGTCGTTCCCGAAGCAAATTATGGCTAAAAGGTGAGTCTTCCGGTCATGTTCAGCTTGTTCGAGAGATACTTGTCGATTGTGATGATGATACGGTGGTGTTCAAGGTAGAACAGCTAGGGGGAGCTGCCTGTCACACTGGTCATAGGTCATGTTTTTTTCGTCGGGTTGATAGCGGGGAACTCTCAATAGTTGGCACGAAGGTTTTTGATCCGGAAACAGTATATGGAAAAAAATAGTTTATAAAGTGGTTTTACAAGAGAGATATTCTCAGGCATAGTATTGAGTGAGTGGAGATTTGATGATGGAAACGACAATGCAGCCTTGAAAAAGCAACCATAGAGTTATTTGAAAAGGCCGGTTGGTTAATTAAGCCACAATCCCGGAATTATTTTCCCGAGATTGATGATCCTGAACTGGTCTGTTCTATTTGCAGGCCCCAGGAAATGTCTCGATATGTTGAGAGTGGTATGCTTGATGCCGGGATCACTGGCAAGGATTGGACCATGGAAAACAAATCAGATGTGGTGATTGTTTCCGATCTGATTTATTCCAAAGTGAGTAGGAAACCGACTCGCTGGGTGATCGCAGTAGCAGGTGATTCTGATATTCATACTGTTGAAGATCTTGAAGGCAAAAAGATTTCCACTGAACTGGTCAATGTGACCAGAGAGTTTTTTGCGCAACGAAATATCAATGTCACCATCGAATTTTCCTGGGGAGCCACTGAGGCAAAAGTGGTCTCCGGGCTTGCCGATGCAGTGGTTGAAGTGACTGAGACCGAAAGCACCATCCGGGCCCATGGGTTGCGGATTATCCATGAGCTGATGAAATCCAATACCCAGTTTATTGCCAATAAAGAGGCCTGGAACGATCCTTGGAAAAGGGAGAAAATTGAAAATGTCGCCATGCTTTTGCAGGGCGCGTTGAATGCAGACCGGATTGTTGGCCTGAAGATGAATGTTGCCCATGCTCGATTGGAACAAATCATCAGTCTCCTGCCCTGTCTGAATGCACCGACAGTGGCAGGCCTCTATCAGAAGGATTGGTATTCCGTTGAAACGGTTGTCTCAGAGGATGCTGTCCGGGATCTTATCCCTCAATTAAAAAAGAATGGCGCTGAGGGGATCATCGAATATGCCCTGAACAAGGTGATTTGATTTGTTTAAGGTTTTAGTATGAAATTTCTTGATGTGAACTTCCTCTTAAGCGTTCATGAGCTATCTCAACTGCCTGGGATGACCTTGCCGGAGATTGCGTTTGCCGGGCGCTCAAACGTCGGAAAATCAAGCTTGATGAATACCCTGATGGGCAGGAAAAATTTAGTCAAGATAAGTAGACGGCCAGGGAAAACCCAGGGGCTTAATTTTTTTGAAGTGGCTGACACTGTTTATCTGGTTGATTTGCCTGGGTATGGGTACGCCAAGGTTGCCAAGGGGATGCAGGAGCATTGGCAGTCGCTTATCACCTCTTATCTGGAGACCAGGGAAACACTAGCTTGTGTGGTGGTTATTCTGGACCTTCGACATGGAGTCAAAGAACATGATGCCCAGCTTTTTGGCTGGCTGCGGGAGAAGCATATTCCATTTCTGCCTGTTTATACCAAGGCGGATAAATTGTCAGGGAATGAACGAATAAAAAATGCTGGCATTCTGGATGCTGGCCATTCCATTGCGCGGGACCAGAGGGTTTTGTTCTCAGCTTTAACCGGCATGGGAAAAGATGAGTTAGAGAGATCCCTTGCATCTTTTTCTAAAGTATATTGATTTTTTATTAAGTTAGATGATATCCTGATTTAATTCTGTTCAGAGATTGTTTTTTTATTCGTCTTTCAGGTTGTAACCGGCAGCGAAATTAAAAAATGGGAGAACAACATCATGTCGCACCGATCTAAATGGCCATGCTGGGAAATCATGAAGTGTGATGCAGGTAATAAATGCATTGTTAAAGAGCAGACTGAAAAGATGTGCTGGGAAATCATTGAGGAAAGAGATTGCCGTTCTTTTCACATTTGTAGCGATTGTCTGGTTTATATAAGCCACCAGAAAAATAGCCCATTAAAAAGAAAAGAACTATTGAGCATCATGGCTCAGAAGGGGCTCAATATTCTTGATGGTCAATACTCCTGTGCAGAGAATTATTTCAGATAAACAGAATTTTTACGATATCTCAATGAGATAAGCTGGATTGAAACGCTCGTTAATTCATGGTGCTAAGTCGTTAGATTTATTGTTCAGATTTCAATACTGCTAAAAATGCCTTTTGTGGAATCTCCACATTGCCAACAGTTTTCATTCTTTTCTTGCCCGCCTTTTGTTTTTCCAGGAGTTTTCTTTTCCTGGAAATGTCACCGCCATAACATTTTGAGATAACATCTTTCCTGAGAGCGGAAATTGTTGATCTGGCGACTATGGTGCCGCCAATGGCAGCCTGGATAGCAATCTTAAACATCTGTCTGGGGATTTCATGCTGGAGTTGTTCGCAGGCATGCAGGCCACGGGCTCGCGCATTTGCTCGATGCACCAGTTGAGACAGGGCGTCCACCAGTTCGCCATTGACCAGAATATCCAGTTTGACCAGATCACTTTTACGATAATCGTAGAGGGCATAGTCAAAGGAACCGTACCCTTGCGTGGCTGATTTTAGTTTATCGTAGAAATCATAGATAACTTCAGCTAGGGGCAGTTCACAGGTAAGTTCAATCCGGCCTGGAGTTGGATAATGGTAATGGGTAT
>JFJP01001240.1_pt1 | contig 22184 bp, 22 predicted proteins | sample 431651 | NCBI WGS metagenome assembly JFJP01 (sample SAMN02602958, study PRJNA72255) | Microbial mat metagenome, whole genome shotgun sequencing project. | biome: fresh water; feature: sink hole; material: water; isolation source: purple microbial (photo- and chemosynthetic) mats found in...
GGTAGGTTTTTTGATTCATAAATTAACCCTTGAATTTACAAGGGTTAAAGGATATTTTTTGCCTGTTTTTATATTTTGTCGGTTGATAGTGAAAAATTATTCTTTATGTAAACCAAAATTATGAAACCTGAAACCATGAATATACTATCACAATTAATCGTCGGATTTACAGCTTTTATTCACCTATACATTCTTTGGTTAGAAATGTTTGCTTGGACTACTCGTGCCAAAAAAGTATTCAAAACTATACCCAAAGATCAATTTGAAAAAACCAAAATCATGGCAGCCAATCAAGGTTTATACAATGGATTTCTCGCCGCAGGATTGATTTGGTCGCTCTTTATTTCAGATGCTATTTGGAGTAAAAATGTTGCGTTGTTTTTTCTAATCTGTGTTTTAGTTGCTGGAATTTATGGTGCCATAACCGTTTCTAAACGAATATTGTTTGTGCAAGCTGTTCCTGCTGTTTTGGGTATTTTGAGTTTGGTGTTATAAAACCAATTAGGAAACGTATAAAAAAATAAAAATACACACGTGTAATTGGTTTTTTAGTATCTTTGTATAAATAATTTAAAATCATGAATACCAAATTAACCCTCACAATTGACGAAATCGTTATTGAAAAAGCAAAGAAATATGCTAAAAATAAACAAAGTAGTTTGTCAAATATCATTGAAAATTATTTAAAAACTTTGGTTAAAGAAAGCAAAAAAGATACAGAAGAACTTAGTCCAATAGTTAAATCACTAAAAGGTTCATTCCAAGCTGAAAAAGATTTTGATTATAAAAAAGAATTGACAAAACGGCTTTCAGATAAATATTTAAAACAATGAAAAACGTTTTAATTGATTCTGATGTAATTTTAGATTTCTTTTTTGACAGAGAACCATTTTCTGAAAAATGCTGCACAAGTTTTATCATTATGTGAAAAAAAAATTATTGCAGGATATATAACTCCTGTTATTTTGAGTAATGTTTATTATTTATTAAGTCAAAAAGGTAAACACGAAAAAGTAATTGAAAAACTGAAGTCCTTAGTTTCTCTCTTAGAAATTTTAAATGTTGATAAAAACGCAATTATTACAGCATTAAATTCAGATTTCAAAGACTTTGAAGATGCCTTACAAAACTATTCGGCTGAACAAAATGGAACTATAAATACAATAATTACAAGAAACACCAAAGATTACAAAAAAAGTAAAATTGGGGTTTTAACTCCTGAAGATTTTTTAAAAACAAACTAGGTTTTACTCCTCCAAATCAATCAAAAAAGTATTCAAAAACGCAACCGATTTTTCAATATCATAGTGAAGAATTCGGTCTTCTTTTACAAAAGGAACTTCTTCTCGATACGATTTTAAAAACATTTCAATAAAAGCACTAGATTGTAAAGGTCTTCTAAATTCAATAGCTTGCGAAGCATTCATCAATTCTATAGCCAAAATACGCTCTAAATTTTCCATTATTTTTAAGCATTTGGTTGCAGCATTAGCGCCCATAGAAACGTGATCTTCTTGTCCGTTACTCGAAACAATGCTATCAATACTTGCTGGAGTTGCCAATTGTTTGTTCTGGCTTGCAATACTTGCAGCCGTATATTGTGGAATCATAAAACCCGAATTTAAACCCGGGTTATCTACTAAAAAAGCTGGTAAACCACGTAATCCTGAAATCAACTGATAGGTTCTTCTTTCTGAAATACTTCCTAATTCTGATAAAGCAATTGCCAGAAAATCTAAAGCCAAAGCCAAAGGTTGTCCATGGAAATTTCCACCAGAAATAATCACGTCTTCACCTACAAAAATATTTGGATTATCGGTCACTGAATTGATTTCTGTCTTAAATACTTTCTTCACATAATCAATAGCATCTTTAGAAGCACCATGTACTTGTGGAATACATCTAAAGGAATAAGGGTCTTGAACGTGTTGCTTTTCTTGTGCAATAATTTGACTTTCTTCCAACAATTCTGTCATGCGTTTAGCTGTCACAATCTGACCTTTGTGTGGACGAGCATAATGAATTAACTCATTAAAAGGTTCAATTCTTCCATCAAATCCTTCTAATGAAATTGCCGAAATCACATCAGCTAAATAAGAATATTTCATCGCTTTTAGCAAAATATAACTTCCATACGAACTCATAAATTGTGTTCCATTTAGCAAAGCCAATCCTTCTTTAGATTGCAAAACAATTGGTTGCCAATTGATTTTTTTCAATACTTTAGATGAATGTACTTTCTTACCCTCATAGTATACTTCACCTTCGCCCAACAAAGGCAACGATAAATGAGCTAATGGAGCCAAATCGCCACTTGCACCTAGAGAACCTTGTGTATAAATTACAGGCAAAATATCATTGTTATAAAAATCAACTAAGCGCTCAACTGTTTGCAATTGAACACCCGAATTTCCATAACTCAAACTCTGAATTTTAAGCAACAACATGATTTTCACAATCTCTTGTGGCACTTCATCTCCTGTTCCACACGCATGCGATTTTACCAAGTTTTCTTGAAGTTGCGATAAGTTTTCATCAGATATAATCACATTACATAATGAACCAAAACCAGTATTAATTCCGTATATCGGTTTATCGTGCAAAGCCATTTTTTTATCCAAATACTCACGGCATTTTTGAATGTTAATTTTAGCTTCCTCCGATAAGGCAATTGGTTTGTCTTGCGATATAATGTCTTGCAAAGTCTCTAATTGCAACACTTCTGAACTGATGTAATGCGAATGCTCCATTTTTGAATGTAATTTGAGTTCAAAATTCAACAAACAATTGTTAAAATACAACTATTTTAACTTCTATTTTATTAGCAAATCAATAATTTTTGGCTTTTATAACGATTCAAATAACTTATTTCAAATACGATAACGATATAAAATTATGATATTCATAAAAATACAAGTAACATTTTTTTGATATACAAAAAATACTACCTTTGAAACGTATGATGAACAACAAAAACAATAACACTTCACTTTTCACAACCACTTCTTTGGATGCGATTTTTGTTTGCAAAACATCTACAACAACTACAACCCCATTTGGGGTATAATTTTCACATATAATAATGATTTATGCACTTTCCGTTAGAAAGAAGAAAAATCGTGGATAAATCGGCAAAAAAAATCAAATTACAAATAACAAATTCTAACACTGATTGATTGGGATTTGAAATTTAAATTATTGGAATTTAAACTATGATAACACTAAAATTCGGCGGAACATCTGTAGCCAACGCTCAAAACATAAAACTCGCAATCGAAATTATCCATCAAAAAGCAAAAGAAAACAAACTTACAGTAGTAGTTTCTGCATTAAGTGGCGTGACAGATATTCTAATTAATGCCTCTAAAAAAGCTGCCGCAAAAGATGAATCCTATAAAAATATAATCGAAGAAATCAAACAGAAACACTTTGATACTATTGCTGATTTGGTAGATAATTCTAATCAAAATCAATTGCTAATAAAGATTAACAGTCAAATCAATCAAATGCAAACCTTGCTTGATGGCTGTTTCCTTTTAGGTGAATTATCTCCAAGAACTGCTGATGCTATTGCCAGTTTTGGCGAATTATTGTCATCACAAATTATTGCGACTGCTTTACAACAAACCATTCCAAACAGCAATTTCAAAGACAGTAGAGAGTTAATCAAAACCAACTCTAACTTCGGGAAAGCCTCTGTTGATTTTGAATTGACTAATAAATTAATTGTAGAATATTTTACTTCCAATAAATCGCAAGTCGTTCTTTTACCTGGTTTTATTGCTTCTGATGAACATCAAAACACTACAACGCTTGGTCGTGGTGGCTCCGATTATACGGCTGCCATTATTGCCAACGGAACAAAATCAGACGCATTGGAAATTTGGACTGATGTGAATGGCATGTTTACGGCCAACCCAAAAATTGTAAAACAAGCCCAACCTATTGAGTCGATATCCTATCAAGAAGCTATGGAATTGTCTCATTTTGGCGCTAAAGTGTTGTATCCACCAACGATTCAACCTGTTTTGAATTCGCAAATTCCTATTTGGATTAAAAACACTTTCGAACCTCAAGCTTTTGGGACTTATATTTCCAACGAAAATAAAGCTTCTAACAACCCTATAAAAGGGATTTCTCATATTGATAAAATAGCATTACTTACCTTAGAAGGTTCAGGAATGATAGGTGTATCAGGTTCTTCTAAACGTCTGTTTTCTGTGCTTTCGCAAAATAATATTAATGTTATTTTTATCACCCAAGCATCGTCTGAACATTCTATTTGTATTGGAATTCAAAACCAAGATGCCGATGTTGCTAAAAAAGCAATTGAAAATGAATTTCAAATAGAAATCAGCCAAAATAAAATTGATCCTTGCCTTGTTGAAAAAGACTTGTGCATTGTGGCTTTAGTGGGTGAAAGCATGAAGAGTCACCAAGGTTTGAGTGGCAAAATGTTCAGCACTTTAGGAAAAAATAACGTGAATATCAGAGCCATTGCACAAGGCGCTTCCGAAAGAAATATTTCGGTGGTAATCAACGAAAAAGATGTTAAAAAAGCTTTGAATACGCTTCACGAACGCTTCTTTGAAGACCATACCAAACAGTTGAATTTATTTGTTATGGGCGTCGGAAATGTAGGCGAAAAATTCATCGACCAAATCAACCAACAAAAGAAATTCTTGAAAGAAAATCTTAAAATAAATGTTCGAGTAATTGCACTTTCTAATTCTCGAAAAATGATTTTCGATGAAGATGGAATGAACTTAAAAGATTGGAAATCATTGATAGAAAATGGAGAAAATGCTAGCGTTTCTAAATTTATAACAAAGGCAAAAAGTTTAAATTTACGCAATAGTATTTTTGTAGATATTACTGCCAATTACGACATCGCTTCGATTTATGACCAATTTTTAAAACAAAATATTTCAGTCGTAACCTGTAACAAGATTGCTTGTTCTTCTAAATTTGAGAATTATAAATATTTAAAATCATTATCTCGAAAATACAACGCTCCTTTCTTATTTGAAACTAATGTTGGCGCAGGTTTACCAATCATTGATACACTTAAACATCTAATTGCCTCAGGTGATAAAGTGAACAGAATTAATGCCGTTTTATCGGGAAGTTTGAACTTTATTTTTAATAATTTTAGTGAAACCTATAATTTTCATGACGTAGTAAAAGAAGCTGGAGTACAGGGTTTTACAGAACCCGACCCAAAAATTGATTTAAGTGGTGTTGATGTGGCTAGAAAAATTTTAATTCTAATAAGAGAAAGTGGCTATGAAATGGAAATGGAACATATAGAAAACAATAGCTTCTTGCCAAATGAATGTATGGAAACAACCACCAATGAAGCATTTTTCAACTCATTAACCAAACATGCAAGTCATTTTGAAAACCTTTTAGCCGAAGCAAAATCGAAAGATTGTCGATTAAAATTCGTAGCTTCGTTTGATAACGGAAAAGCGTGTGTTGGTTTACAATTTATTCCGAAAGAAAGTCCGTTTTACAATTTGGAAGGAAAAGATAACATTGTCGAATTTTATACTGATAGATACATTGACCAACCCTTGATTATAAAAGGCGCTGGTGCTGGCGCAGCTGTTACCGCATCGGGGATTTTTGCCGATGTGATTCGAATTGGAAATGTTTATAAAAGGCGCTGGTGCTGGCGCAGCTGTTACCGCATCGGGGATTTTTGCCGATGTGATTCGAATTGGAAATGTATAAAACAGTTGAAAAGTTACAAGTTACGAGTTGCTAGTTATAAGCCAAACAAAACCCGAAACCCGAAACTTTCAAACTCGAAACCAAAATAATATGAACGAAATAAAAATATTTTGTCCGGCAACCATTGCCAATCTCAATTGCGGATTTGACGTAATGGGATCTTGTATAGAAGGAATTGGTGATGAAATGATTATAAGAACATCGGCTGAAAAAGGCATTCGTATAACTAAAATAACTGGAGCCGATTTACCCATAGAAACCGAAAAAAATGTGGCTGGCGTTGCGGCTTTGGCTATTATAAAAAATTTAGAAATTGATTTTGGTTTTGAAATAGAAATTAATAAAAAAATCAAAGCAGGAAGTGGCATTGGAAGTTCTTCTGCAAGTGCGGCTGGAGCGGTTTTTGGAATTAATGAATTGCTTGGCAAACCTTTTTCAAAATACGAATTGGTGGATTTTGCTATGAAAGGCGAAGCCATTGCAAGTGGTTGCGAACATGCAGACAACGTGGCTCCTTGCCTACTCGGTGGTTTTACTTTGGTAAGAGGTTATAATCCTTTGGACGTGATTCGAATTGAAAGTCCGAGCGAACTTTACGCTGTAGTTTTGCATCCGCATATTGAAGTAAAAACAGCAGATTCACGTGCGGTTTTGCTACCCATGATTCCACTAAAAGATGCTATTACACAAACAGGAAATCTCGGAGGTTTGATAGCTGGTTTGTACACTTCCGATTATGATTTAATAGGTCGTTCACTTGTAGATGTTATCATCGAACCATTAAGAAAACATTTGATTCCTAATTTTGATGAAGTAAAAATTGCAGCAATACACAATGGTGCTTTAGGTTCCGGAATTTCAGGAGCTGGACCTTCTATTTTCGCCTTGTGCAAAGGACAAGATAAAGCTGATAAAGTTGCCTTTGCCATGAGTAAAAGTTATCAAAATAGTGGAATTACATTTGACTTACATGTTTCAAAAATAAATCCGAATGGTGTTAAAATAGTATAATTAATTGTTACAAGTTGAAAGTTGTGTGATATAATATGAGTAAAACTGCACTAATAATAATATCTTCATTTTTTATTTTGTCTTGTGTAGACAAAGATAAAAACGCGGAAAACAAAATAGCTCTATCTAAAAATAGTGATAAAAAAGCTGTTTTTAAATGGACAACAGAACTATGTGAAAATACTGGAACTTATAATCCTAAAAAGTATTCAGAATTGGAATTAAAAAACACTTATGATTTATGGTTTACTTTTTCTGGTATCGCTTTAGAAACTAACTCTAACGCACATTTTATAGAGGATATTGAAAAATTAAATATATACAAACTGATGTCTGAATACATTGATAAAAAAGCTTTATATAATAGAAAAATAGTATCCAATCCATTTTGGAATAAACTAAAAAAAGAAAGATTACAAGAATTAGAAGATGAATATGAATTAAAAAAAATTACTATAGAAGCATACTCAAATCCATCAATTTTGTTGAATAATAAATACTCAAAATACTGTTCCGAATATGCTGAAGTCTTGTCATCAAATGATACAACTGAACTTTTAAAATCTTGGCGTAATTTAATTGAAAAACAAAAAAGTAAAAATGGAGCACCTGAAAAATTTATGGAAAGGTATAATGAAAAATACAATTCTAAAGACAGGTTACTATATGCGAAAATTGAGTTGATGACTTATGGTTGGTGGAATTGTGGCAATAGCAAAGTAAAAAGAGTAAATGATGATGGCTCAATGGAAAAAGAGTTCAATAAACTGTTTATTCAAATTAAAACTGAATGTGACGAACCGTAAACAAAATTACATCACACAACAGCGCTTCAAGAAATGGCGAGGCACGGGAGATATAAGAAATTGGAAAGGTTTTTAATTAAAAGTTTTTGTTATATTTGTGAAGGCTTGGTCTTGGTTCATCGTCACTTGTTGAAGCCGCTAAACGTTGCAAGTTACTAGTTTTTACAAAAATTGGACAAAGAAAAGCAACACGAAACCCAAAACGCGTAGCTTAAAACTCTTATATGAAATATTACAGTTTAAACAATAAAGCAATCAAAGTTTCTTTCCAAGAAGCCGTTATTCAAGGACTTGCACCTGATAAAGGTTTGTATTTTCCTGAAACAATTAATCAATTACCACAATCTTTTTTTGAAGACATTGAGAACTTTTCAAACGAAGAAATTGCTTTTAAAGCTATTCAGCAATTTGTAGGAGACGAAATTCCCACAACTGAATTAAAGCGAATCATTGTAGAAACCTTGTCGTTTGATTTTCCTCTGGTACAAGTAGAAGAAAATGTCTATTCGTTGGAGTTATTTCACGGACCAACTATGGCTTTTAAAGACGTTGGTGCACGATTCATGTCAAGATGTTTGGCTTATTTTAATCGAGATAAAGATCAAAAAAATATAGTCTTAGTGGCAACTTCTGGTGATACTGGTGGTGCGGTTGCGAGTGGATTTCTGGGCGTAAAAGGTGTTGAAGTGGTAATTCTTTATCCTTCAGGAAAAGTGAGTGACATTCAAGAACGACAATTGACTACTTTGGGTCAAAACATTACCGCTCTAGAAGTTGATGGCGTTTTTGACGATTGCCAAGATATGGTCAAAAAAGCGTTTCTAGATGCCGATTTAAAACACAAAAAATTAACCTCGGCCAACTCCATAAATATTGCTCGTTGGTTGCCACAAATGTTTTATTTTTTCTTTGCCTACAAAGCATTGAAAAAATACAACAAATCCTTAATTGTGTCTTGTCCTAGCGGAAACTTCGGAAATATTTGTGCCGGGATTATGGCTAAAAAACTAGGTTTGCCGCTAGCCCATTTTGTAGCTTCCACCAATGCCAATGATACCATCCCAAGGTTTTTAGAAAACGGTATTTACAACGCAAAACCCTCTGTGGCCACAATTTCAAATGCTATGGATGTTGGAAACCCTAGTAATTTTGTGCGTATTCAAGAATTGTATAATCACGATTTGGCACAATTTGAAAAAGACTTTTCTTCCTACACTTATACCGATGAAGAAACCAAATGGGCTATGAAAAACATTCATACCAATTCTAGCTATGTTGCCGAACCTCACGGTGCAGTTGGTTATTTAGGTTTGAAAAAAGAATTAGAAAAACAACCAAACTCCATTGGTTTTTTCTTAGAAACGGCACATCCTATTAAGTTTTTAGATGTTGTTGAACCTGTTTTAAATATAAAATTAAAAATTCCAAAACAGATTGAAAGCGTATTAGGAAAAGAAAAAATAAGTTTTAAGATTAGGAGCTATGAGGAATTAAAAGCATTACTATTGAAATAATTTTTAAAAAGGCTTTTCCTAAATAATCAATCATATCATTAGCAATAAATAAAACTTTACTAATACTATGTTCAAAAAAAAATCAGCAATTCTATTACTATGCTCCTTTTTTTTGACTTCTGTTGTGGCACAGACGGCTTCTAAAAAGGAACAAACAGCTATAATATATACGCTGTATTATCCAACCAATCAGTGGGAAGTTTGTGCTACAAATGCTTCTTTTTTGGATACTTATGTTGTTAAGAAACTTGAAATAGAAAAAACTTCAAAACTCATGGTTTACCTTGAAGGACACACCGATGCTGTTGGAACTGAAATAACTAATTTGGCACTTTCTAAAAAAAGAGTGCAAGAAGTAGCCAATTATCTTATTAGCAAAGGAATCACCACCGACCAAATTCAAATAAGTTATTTTGGTGAATCCAAACCCGAAACAAGAAAAATTGCAAGTTCCAAAAAACGTAAAGATATTGAGTATGCCAACAGAAGAGTGGTCATTAGAATTGAAAAAGTTCTTTTTTAATAAATGATAAATGTTGATGAATCAAAATACAATACTTCCAACTTTAAACTAAAACTAACGCTTCTAAACATTTCATCACTATCAAAAATATTAACATAATAGTGATCTTATTGAAATTCTTTTTGGTAAAATTTATGGTGCTATCCAATTTTATTGGACTATTTTGACCCGAGCTTGCGAACTGGCGAAGCATTACATAATCGGTATTAATACAAAATGGCTTTATAAAATAGCAATTTGATATAACATCAAAAAGCACTATTACTGTTATTGTTAAGCTAACAAGTTAAAAACAAAAAAGGCGTTTACCGTATGAAGCAAACACCTTTTCCTATTTTGAATTAAAAACTGTTTTATCGTAACGTAAAACTAGATTTTGAAACCAATTCTGCTTTGTCAAACACATTTACAAAATAAGTTCCTTTCTGAAAATCTTTTCCGGGCAAATCTTTAACAACATCAACTGTTTTGTTTTCATATTTTACTGTTGAAGTAAAACTATATGTCAATGATTTTTCTTCAAAACTTGTAGTCACTTTATCACCAAGAACATTATTTTTACTATCAATAACCTGAACATAATAGGTTTTATCTCCAGATTTTGCAACACTATTTTCGGCAATAGTAAAACTCACTTTTAAGATATCTACCCTACTCGCTTTATCTGTTTCTATTTGTTTTCCTGAACCTTTAAGTTTGTAAGAGCCCGTTTTCAAATTCAATACAGACAATTTAGACGCCTTTTCTACCGTTTTAGATAGTTCTTCGTTCTGACCTACAAGTACTTGATTGTAATTTTTAGAATCCTTCAAAACTACATTAGTGCTGTCTAAATTTGTAGTAAGTTTTTGATTTTCTTTTTTCAACACGTTCACTTCTTGCATCAAACTGTTCATTTTGGTTTGTAATACAGCAACTTGTTGTTTATATTTTGTCATAGCATTTACATCGCCTTTAGATTTCTCTAATTGTGCCATCAATCCTACAACTTTTTCTCTTTCAGCGATTAACTCATCAGACATTGACGTGTTTTCTGCAATTGCAGTATCATAAGTAGCTTTTAGCTCTTCTAAATCTTTAAGAACATTGTCTTTTTCTGTTTTTACAGAAGAAACCTCCGTTTCAAGAGTTTTGGTGTCTGTTGATAATTTAAAGATGTAAAACAAACTTCCTAATAACAATAACGAAAGTACTAGAATGATGGCTTTTAATGATGAATTTCCTTTTTGATTTTCCATTTTGAATATACTATTTTGTTATGCAAATTTAATAATATTTAATTGTATAACGTAACTTTAGATAATTATATTATTTTTGGAGCCAAAGATTTAATTTCATGGAAAAATTGATTCGTTTTACTTCAGCCGATTTGTCAAAGATTACTAATCATCGCAGTGGTGAAGTGAAATTTGGAGAAAAAATGATAACCATTCCAAAAGAACAAGATGTGGCTAAATTCCTTAAAGAATGTGAACAACAATTTGTTTTATTCGGAATTCCAGAGGATATTGGAGTAAGAGCAAATTATGGTCGACCAGGAGCAAGTACTGCATGGGAAAGCGCTATAAAAAGCATTGCCAATATTCAGCACAATCGTTTTTGCAAAGGATCACAGATTGTAGTTTTGGGTGCATTAGACGTAGCCGAAGAAATGGAATTGGTTCAAAATCTAGATTTTAACATAACCGCCGATAGAAAAAAATTAAGTGAATTAGTAGTAAAAATTGACAAAGAAGTGGCGCATATTATTTCGATAATCGTAGCTACAGGAAAAATACCTTTGGTGATTGGTGGCGGACACAACAACGCCTACGGAAACATAAAAGGAACCGCTTTAGCCAAAGGAAAACCAATAAATGCCGTAAATTTTGATGCCCATTCTGATTTTAGAATTTTGGAAGGACGCCACAGCGGAAACGGATTTTCGTATGCTTTTGAAGAAGGTTTTTTAAAAAAATATTTCATCTTTGGCTTGCACCATTGCTATACCTCTAAAAGTGTTTTAGACAAACTTAAAACATTAAAAGACAGAGTTTTGTACAACACTTATGATAGCATGAAGATTAAAATGACCAAAAATTTTAATAGCGAAATGCAATTTGCTTTAAACTTCATAAAAAATGATTACTATGGCGTAGAAATTGACTTAGATTCTCTACCCAACATCCCTTGCAGTGCTATGACATTAAGTGGATTTTCTGTAGAAGAAGTGCGTCAATTTATTTACTTTTTTGGCAAACACCAAAATGCGGCTTACTTGCACATTTGCGAAGGAGCACCAAGTTTAGATTACGACAAAAACAATCACTTGGTAGGAAAATTAATTGGCTATTTAGTAACCGATTTTATTAAAGCGAAGACTTTGGTAGAGATGAGTTAGGTAGAGATGGGTTAGGTAGATGAAATGACTAATTTAATACCTTAAATAACAAAATTAAATTACTATAAATATCAAATCTTACTAATAAAAAAAAATCTTTTAATTTTCACCCTAATAATTTCCTTTTTCGCATACTCACAAAATTCTAGAATCAAGTTTGGTTTTCAAGTCGGACTTAATTATTCTAATTATAGAGGATATACTATTCCTACTAATTTCAATCAAGTATATGATGAAAGTTCTGCGTTTGCATATCTTGGTGGAATAAATTTTGAATATAAAATGAATGAAAAACTAAGTTTAAAGATGGAACTTAATTACGAACGTAAAAGTCAAAAAGCGGCAAACAATATTTATATTCGACAAAATTTTGACGAACCAATGCAAGAATATAATTTTACTTCAAAAAGACATTATGATTACTTGTTAGTACCTGTTCTATTAAAATATAGTTTTATCAATAAAGACAGTTTTTACCTAAACGGTGGACCATTTATTGGGTTTTTACTACAATCAAAATTCACAAACGACCTCAATGTATCTGGATTTGGTTCTTCAGATGTTGTCACTACAAAAAACAACAAAAAAACAGATTTTGGTTTGTCTTTCGGACTTGGTAAAAACTTTGATTTAAAAAAAAATAAAACAATTTATCTAGAAATAAGAGAAAACTTAGGACTAACAAACACTAGCAAAATAGATGTTTGGAATGGAGGAACAGTAAAAACCAATGCTATGAACATAATTGTTGGAATGTCGTTCAATTAATTACATACACAATTTTTGGTTACATTATTTTTTACTTACCTGTATTATATTTCAAAATCATAGTATTGAAATCAAAGACTATTTTAGAGAAATTAGGATTGCTTTTTTTAATAATCATTGATATCGGGAATATATTCTTATGACTATCAATAAATTTATCATCTATTTTAGAAAACGTATAATCTTGATATTCATAAAACCATTGGTCAAATTTTCTCCGTCTTATATCTTGTCTATCGTCTGAAGAATCGCAAATAAAAATACAAATAGTTTCAGATTTTCTAATGTAAAAATCCATGAAAATAGCTGCAATTGTTGGAGAAACCATATTATCTAAAGCTGGACTTTTATCAGTTGGATTATACACAATTTCAATAATAAATTCATATATGTCATTTGCATAAATTGCGTTTTCATCTCCTAATAAATAAGGAGAGGGACGGAATTGAACATCATAAATAACACCTTTGTCAGTTTCAAAGCCAAAAGAATTATCAGAACCGCCTTTAAATAAATAGTCATAACTCATTGTTTATTATCTTTCAAGGCGCGTAATTTCATTAAAAACTCTTGAAATTCTTGAGAATTGTATTTTTTTTCGTTTTCAATTTTTCTTTCTTTCTTTCTTTCAAGCATTAGCGCAACAAGTTCATCTACATTTTTAGGTATTTTGTTAATAGTTTCCATAATGTAATAATTTTCACAAAGATAAACATTTTTTAAATTCGACAATCCTAACTATTTTTCATTTTCTATGTCAAATCTTCTAAATAGATACCCTAAAAACAAACATTTTATCATTTTCTTTTACTACTTCTATCAAAAAAAGAGACAAACAACATCAATTACTTTACATTTCAAGAGGTAAAAGCTTTAATAAATATAACCTATCTTTGCAATCACTTGAAACAGTTCAAGACGATGACAATTATGACATTTAGCGAATTAAATTTATTAAAAAACATACAACAGGCATTAACCGAAGAGGGTTATGAATCGCCTACTCCTATTCAACAACAAGCCATTCCTGTAATTCTAGAAGGAACCGATTTAGTAGGTTGTGCCCAAACAGGTACCGGAAAAACAGCAGCATTTGCTATTCCTATTATTAATATGCTTCATCGTTTGGTAGGTTCTTCTGCCAAAAGAAAAGTGATAAGAACTTTGGTAGTAACCCCAACTCGTGAATTAGCTATTCAAATTGACGAAAGTTTCAATACTTACGGAAAATATACCAATATTCGTTCGATGGTTATTTTTGGTGGTGTGAGCCAAGTGCCACAAGTTGATCAACTAAAAAAAGGAATTGATATTCTAATTGCAACGCCAGGAAGACTTTTAGACCTTCACAAACAAGGTTTTATCGATTTAGATCACTTGCATTTTCTAGTTTTAGATGAAGCCGATCAAATGTTGGATATGGGCTTTATTAACGATGTAAAAAAGATTGTAAAACTAACACCAGACAACCGACAAACACTTTTATTTTCAGCAACGATGCCCATGGCTATTCGTGAATTGGCAGATACTTTTTTGACCAAACCAAAATATGTTTCGGTAGATCCTGTTTCATCAACAGCTGAAAAAGTAAATCAAAAAGTGTATTTTGTTGGAAAAGAAGACAAAAGAAAACTGCTATATCACATCATCAGAAACGATAAAATTGATAACGTATTGGTTTTTACGAGAACAAAACACGGTGCTGATAATGTAGTAAAAGCGCTGAAGAAAAACAGTGTAACTGCTGAAGCCATTCATGGAGATAAATCGCAAAACGCAAGACAACGTGTTCTAGATGCATTCAAAAATAAAGAAATATCTGTATTAGTTGCCACCGATATTGCAGCGCGAGGAATTGACATTGAGAGTTTGCCTTATGTAATCAATTTTGACATTCCAAATATTTCAGAAACCTATGTTCACCGAATTGGAAGAACCGGAAGAGCGGGAAATACAGGTTTGGCAATTTCCTTTTGTGCCAAAGACGAGCAACTCTATTGGAAAGATATTGAAAAGCTAATTAAAATTAATGTAAAAGTAGAAAAAGAGCATCCCTATCCTTACACAGACGAAGTGCCTAACCTTGATGCAAAACCAGATTTGAGAAATAAAAAGAAACCAGAATCTGGAAATTCAAGAAAATCAGATGCTTCTAAAAAAAATAAAAAACGTTGGTATTAATCAATTAGGTTGTAATCATAAATACAATTTTAATACGTTTAATGTCTTAATCAATAATTTATAATAAAAAATCCCAATTTTTGATTGGGATTTGATGAACCTACTTTTAATTTCTTATTAACTTTTTATATTTTAATCGTTTAGGCGTTAAGTCACCACCTAATCGTTTTTTCTTATTCTCTTCGTATTCAGAGAATCCTCCTTCAAAGTAATATACTTGTGAATCGCCTTCAAAAGCTAAAATATGAGTACAAATTCTATCTAAAAACCATCTGTCGTGAGAAATAACCACGGCACAACCAGCAAAGTTTTCTAAACCTTCTTCTAAAGCTCGTAGGGTATTAATATCTAAATCGTTGGTTGGTTCATCTAATAAAAGTACGTTTCCTTCTTCTTTTAAAGTCATAGCCAAATGCAAACGGTTGCGTTCACCTCCTGAAAGCGCTGCTACTTTTTTGTTTTGCTCACTTCCTCCAAAATTAAACCTAGATAAGTAAGCTCTTGAATTTACTTGTCGTCCACCCATCATAATTAATTCTTGTCCGTCACAAAAGTTTTCCCAAATAGATTTATTAGGATCAATATTAGAATGTGCTTGATCTACGTAAGCTATTTTTACTGTTTCTCCAGTTTCAAATGTTCCGCCATCAGGTGTTTCTTCTCCCATAATCATTTTGAAAATAGTTGATTTTCCAGCGCCATTTGGTCCAATGATTCCAACAATTCCGGCTTGAGGCAAAGTAAAATTCAAATCATCATACAATAATTTATCACCAAAAGCTTTGGCAACCCCTTTAGCTTCAATAACATTAGTTCCTAAACGTGGTCCGTTTGGAATATAAATTTCTAATTTTTCGTCGAGTTCTTTTTGGTCTTCATTTAACAATTTATCATAGTTTTGAAGACGTGCTTTTTGTTTGGTTTGTCTTCCTTTAGCTCCTTGACGCACCCAATCCAACTCACGTTCTAAAGTTTTTCTACGTTTTGAAGCTGTTTTTTCTTCTTGCTCCATGCGTTTCGATTTTTGATCCAACCAAGAAGAGTAGTTTCCTTTCCACGGAATACCTTCACCTCTATCGAGCTCTAAAATCCAACCAGCAACGTTGTCTAAGAAATATCTATCGTGCGTAACTGCAATTACAGTTCCAGCATATTGTGCTAAGTGTTGTTCTAACCAAAGAACTGATTCTGCATCTAAGTGATTGGTGGGCTCGTCAAGTAATAAAACATCGGGTTGTTGTAATAATAAACGGCATAAAGCCACACGACGTCGTTCTCCACCTGATAAATGTTTGATTGGTGTATCGCCCTCAGGTGTTCGCAACGCATCCATGGCAATTTCTAGTTTGGTATCCAACTCCCAAGCCCCAGAAGCATCAATTTTATCTTGCAAATCGGCTTGTCTGTCCATCAGTTTTTGCATTTTACCTGCATCTTCATACACTTCTGGCAAACCAAACATATCATTAATCTTATTGAACTCTTCAAGAACTGCAACCGTCTCTGCGACACCTTCTTTTACTATTTCAATTACAGTCTTTGTATCGTCTAATTGAGGTTCTTGCTCTAAATAACCAACGGTATAACCTGGCTGAAAAACCACATCGCCTTGATAGTTTTTATCAACTCCAGCAATGATTTTTAATAAAGATGATTTTCCAGAACCATTAAGCCCAAGAATACCTATCTTAGCTCCATAAAAGAAACTTAAATAAATGTTTTTTAACACTTGCTTATCACTTCCTTGATACGATTTACTCAATTTTTGCATCGAGAAAATCACTTTTTTATCGTCTGACATTGTAAATTTTAGATATTAGATGTTTGATATTAGATGCTTAATGTTTGATATTAGATATTTGATGTTTGAAATTATATTGTAAAATATTCAAGAAAATAAATATATAATTTAATAATTAAAGCTATTAAACCCTTCCTTTTAAGGCATTAAATACCCAGGCATTTGCTAAAAAACCTACGCCTGTTGCACCAAAACCCCAGCCTGCCGTTTCATCATATCTGAATACTCCTAAAGCAATCAGAATCAATCCCATTATAACCATTATTAAAGTAGCCCAACCAAAAACGGTATTTTTATTCATTCCCATAATTTGCAATTTAATTTTTTTTAAGGATGACAAATATCGTGATATTTGTTTTTAATTAAAAATCTTAACCAACATTTCCTTTAATAAATCGTGATTTGGTAGCGAGTTGGCACCTACGCCTTTGCTTTTTACATCAATATCTCGTAATGTTGCTACAATTGAACTCACTTTTTTCATGGGATAGTTTTTTAAAGCAACGTCATAATCTTTCAAGAAAAAAGGACTAACACCAAGTACAGCAGCAACATTTTTAGGATTTTTATCTTTCAATCCATGATACTTTAATAGCTTGATAAAGAAACTAAAAACCAAACTAGTTGTAACAACCATTGGATTATCCTTTGGATTATCAGCAAAATATTGAGCAATTTGATAAGCCTTTAATTGATTTTTTGAACCTAACGCATTTTGCAATTCAAAAACATTAAAATCTTTACTGAAACCAATATTTTCTTCAATATCTTTAGGATTAATGGTATGTCCTTTAGGTAAAATGATTTGTAATTTATTCAATTCATTACTAATTCTGCTTAAATCGTTTCCTAGAAATTCAACCAACATTGCATTGGCTTTGGGTTCTATAGAATAGCCTTTTCCTTGCAAAACTCTAGAAATCCATGTGCCCACTTGATTGTCGTACATTTTTTTACTTTCAAAAACGACTCCGTTTTTATCCAAAAGTTTGGTAACTTTTTTTCGTTTATCTAGTGTTTTGTATTTGTAAGCAAAAACTAAAACCGTTGTAGGTTGCGGATTTTCAACATAACTCTCAATCTTATCAATGGTTCTTGATAATTCTTGAGCTTCACGAACTACAACTACTTGCCTGTCTGCCATCATTGGAAAACGTTTTGCATTTCCCACAACATCTTCAATGGTCACATCTCTTCCATATAAAATGGTTTGATTGAAATCGCGTTCGTGCTCTTGCAAAATATTTTGCTCAATATATTCGGTCAATTTATCAATAAAATAGGGCTCTTCACCCATTAAAAAATAAATAGGTTTGATATTTCCTGCTTTTATATCATTGATAATTTTTACAACTTCATCCATTTTCATATATCAGATATTAGATTTCAGATTTCAGATTTGAAAAAAGAAAACTTTAAACTTATTTTATATTTTTGCTTCATGCAAAAACTCAATTTTCCAACATTTACGTTTCGGTTCAAAAATAGTGAAAATAAAGTAGCTATCTTCGATGAAATTAGGAAAAAATTTATCATTCTCACACCAGAAGAATGGGTTCGTCAGCATGTAGTTCTGTTTTTATTGCTATTTAAAAATTATCCTAAATCGTATATTAATGTTGAAAAATTAATTAAGATTAATGATTTAAACAAACGTTACGATATTGTTGTTTATCAGCCAAATGGAGAATTATTTTTATTGATAGAGTGTAAAGCTCCAGAAGTAAAAATAACACAACAAACTTTTGATCAAATTGCACGATATAACTTAGTTTTAAAAGCCAAATATCTTATGGTTTCCAATGGATTAAATCATTATTTTTGCCAAATGGATTTTGAAAATGAAAAATACGTTTTTCTTAATGAACTTCCAGAATTTGAAACTACTAATAAATAAATTTTGAAAAAAATAGCAGTCGTTGTATTGAATTGGAATGGTGTAAAATTGCTAGAACAGTTTTTGCCTTCTGTAATTTCCTATTCAAGTGAGGCCACAATTTATGTAGCCGATAATGCTTCTACGGATAATTCTATTCAATTTATAAAAGATAATTTCTCAACCATAAAAATAATTCAAAACGATGGAAATTATGGGTTTGCAAATGGATATAACATTGCTTTACAAGAAGTTGAAGAGGCGTATTATTGTCTTTTAAATTCAGATGTTGAAGTTACCGAAAACTGGCTCAATCCAGTTCTTTCTATATTTGAAACAGAAAAAAATGTTGCTATAATTCAGCCAAAAATTCTAGATTTTAAAAATAAAGAATACTATGAATATGCCGGAGCTGCTGGAGGTTTTATAGATAAATATGGATATCCATTTTGCAGAGGTAGACTTTTTGAAACTATAGAAAAAGATAGCCACCAATACGATGACGAAATAGCTATTTTTTGGGCAAGTGGTGCGTGCTTTTTCATTAGAAAAGAAGTTTATAAAGAATTGAATGGTTTTGATGGCGATTTCTTTGCACATCAAGAAGAAATTGATTTATGCTGGAGAGCATTCAATCTTGGATATAAAGCAAAATACACTTCAAAATCTGTTGTATATCATGTTGGTGGTGCTACATTAAACCAAGCAAATCCGAAGAAAACATTTCTAAATTTTAGAAATTCTTTATTAATGCTTTTAAAGAATTTACCCAAAAACAAATTGTTTTCTATACTCTTCCTTCGATTAGTTTTAGATGGAATAGCAGGAATCAAATTTATATTTCAAGGAAATTTCAAACATTGTTTTGCAATTATAAAGGCACATTTTCATTTTTATCATTTGATTTTCAAAAACTTAAAAAAACGAAACGCAATTCAAAAAGAAAATTACTTTCAAACCAAGAGCATCGTTTATTCTTATTTTGTTAAAAGAGGCAAGGTTTTTGAGCAATAATTAACAATACTTTATAGTAAATGTTCGTTTAAACAATCAAGAAATTGTAATTTTGTACTATCAAAAATCAAATTCATTATGAGAAAAGTAATTTTTATGTTTTCATTGGCTGCATTGACATTAACATCGTGTGGAACCAAAAAGAAACTTGCCGAATTAGAGCAAAAAAATAAAGAGTGCCAAGATTTATTAAACTCTACCACCGTAAAATTAAATCTGTGCCTAAGTGAAAGAGAAGCACTTGAAAAACAAAACGACTATTTAAAGAAGAACAACTCGGAGTTGATTAATAATGTTGGAAACATGACAACATTAACGCAACAAGGAGCTGCTAATATTGAAAAAGCATTAGAATCTATTAAAGAAAAAGATTTGAAAATTTCTAGAATGCAAGATGCTTTAACTAAAAAAGATAGTGTAACCTTAGCATTGGTAACAAGTTTAAAAAGTTCGGTTGGAATTTCTGATCCAGATATTGAAGTTAATGTAGAAAAAGGAGTTGTTTTTATTTCTATTGCAGATAAATTACTTTTCAAAAGCGGAAGCTATGTGGTTAGTGACAGAGCTAAAGAAGTTTTGGCAAAAGTTGCAAAAGTTGTTAACGACAAACCAACATTTGAATGTATGGTAGAAGGTCATACCGATAGTGTTCCGTTTACCGGTAATGCTGTGTTGTTAGACAACTGGGATTTAAGTGTGAAACGTTCAACTGCAATTGTTAGAGTTTTAACAAAAGATTTGGGTGTAAAACCATCGCAATTAATAGCTGCTGGACGTGGCGAATATGTGCCATTAGTAGATAACAAAACTGCCGAAAACAGAGCTACCAACAGAAGAACTAGAATCGTTGTTTTACCAAAAATTGACGAGTTCTACGAAATGATTGAAAAAGAAATGAAGAAACAGTAATTTAATATTAGATTTTAGATTTTAGATATTAGATTTTAGATATAAAACGCCTTGAGAAATCGAGGCTTTTTCATTTTATACCATAATTCAACGGAACCATATCAGCAACTTTCAATTGTGCTATATATCCAGAGAAAATGATATTTTCTACATTGGAATTATTGCCAAATTGATCTACAAAAAAGGTATCGGTTTCAAAGATTATACTTGATTGCTGTTTTTTCTTGTATAACAAATTGAATTCGGCAACAAACTTCTTCCCTACTAAGGATTTATTTTGCTTAGTGACGAAAACTTGCTTAGTGTCAGAATCTCCAGTTATCTTAAAATGAATATTGGGATGGTCTTGAAATTTACCTACAAACAGGAGAAAATTGTCTTTATCCCAAACATTGTTTACTAAATTTCTAAAAAAATGAAGTTGAGATCCTTCATAACATTTTTGGCGTTGCTTTAGTATTTTGGGATTTGATTCGACTTCTTCGTATCTAGATAATCCTAAATAAAAACTTCTATAAACATGGGATGAACTGATGCTTGTTGATGAAAACTTGACTTCAAAATCAACCAATTCATAGTTTATTTTGTAACCTAAAAGTGCATTATTGATTATTAAAGGTTTGTCTGAATAGGCTTTGAAAGTATTTGTAGTTTCATCATAATCAAAATATAAATCGTCTTCATTTTCAATTTTGGCTTTTTTTCCAACAGTAGTTTGTCCTAAAAATTGTTCACGGAATAATTGTAGTTTTTGCTTTCTTGAAAAGCGATCTTTTTTCAAAACTACTTCATTTAGAACATTAACAGCTACTTTTAAAACTATATTTAGTTCTTTTCCGTTATCATAATCTTTGATATATTGAGTTTGAAATCCGATAAAACTAACCGCAAGAATACTGTTAAGTTTGCCACCATATTGCAATTGAAATGCTCCCTCTTGATCAGCAATTGTAGCAATTGAAGTACCATCAAAATAAATGTTTGCCCCTGCTAAAGGTTGGTTTTTTTCGTCAACAATTTTACCCTTTACAACTTGAGCAAAAGAAATAGAAGTAATGATAAAAAATACAAGAAGTGACTTCACTAATTTCATACTTACAAAATATCTAAAGTTCCTTTTCCTTCACGAATTACTTCTGGCTCATATCCTGATAAATCGATTATTGTTGATGGAATATTATAACCATAACCACCATCAATTACAACATCAACAATATTTTGCCATTTCTCAAAAATCAATTCAGGATCGGTAGAATATTCTAATACTTCATCTTCATCATAAATAGAAGTTGAAATAATAGGATTACCCAATTCTTTTACAATAGCGCGAATTATGTTGTTATCGGGTACACGAATTCCAACTGTTTTTTTATTCTTAAATACTTTTGGCAAGTCATTATTTCCTGGCAAAATAAAAGTATAAGGTCCAGGCAAAGCCCGTTTAAGTAATTTAAAAGTTGAAGTATCTATTTGTTTAACATAGTCAGAAATATGACTTAAATCGTAACAAATGAAAGACAGATTGGCTTTTTCAAGTTTGATTCCTTTAATCTTTGCCACTTTTTCTAAAGCTTTTAAATTGGTAATATCGCAACCTAATCCATACACAGTATCAGTTGGATAAATTATTAAACCACCATTTTTTAAAACATCAACTACTTTTTT
>JFJP01011130.1_pt1 | contig 22184 bp, 16 predicted proteins | sample 431651 | NCBI WGS metagenome assembly JFJP01 (sample SAMN02602958, study PRJNA72255) | Microbial mat metagenome, whole genome shotgun sequencing project. | biome: fresh water; feature: sink hole; material: water; isolation source: purple microbial (photo- and chemosynthetic) mats found in...
CACTTCGCGCACCGTCGAGACATTCAGGTCCTGCGGGCAGGCGCGGTCGCAGGCGCCGCAGCCGGTGCAGTGGTGTTCCCGGCGCGCCAGCCGCAGGCGGCCCGCGATCGACAGCGGCCAGATCGCCGCGCCGAGGGGGCACAGGTACTTGCACCAGGCCATCGGCAGAACCAGTCCCAGCAGCAGCAGACCGCCGAGTACCGCGTAGCTCCAGGCGCGCACATCGTGCCCGTGGGCGCTGAAGACGATGTAGTAGGGGTCGTAGCCGCGGAAGACGAGCTCGCCCGTTTTCCAGGTCGCGGCCAGCACCAGCGTGAGCACCGCCAGGCGCAGTCCGATCTTCAGCGCGCGGTCCACCCGCGGGGGCACCCGCCACAGGCCGCTGAAATCGCGCCGGCGGAACAGGCGGCGCGCCAGGCGCGCTTCCCACTCGAACAGCGCACCCGCCGGGCACACCCAGCCGCAGAACGCCTTGCGGGCCAGCACCGTCAGCACCAGCAGGGCGATGAAAAGCGCCAGGTTCGTCTCGCCCGCGGCGCAGGAGAACTGCTTGCGTGTGAAGAAGCTCCACGCGGTCTCGAGGCCGCCGAACGGGCAGTAGGTTTCGACCGAGACCAGCGATTTGCCCATGGCATAGCGCACGCCGGTGAAGACGGCGGCGCCGACGATGAACAGCTGGAAGGCGAGGCGCAGACGCTTCACGCGGTCGATCTCCCGGAATGCGGGCGATCGGATCGGGTCATCGCCGCCGGGCAATACTATCATCCTGATTGTGACGCGTCAAAATCGCCGCGGCGCGTTTGCCGTGCTCCGTCTCATCGCAATGGCGAGCACCCCATCATTATGATCGTGCGCCAGGATTCCGTCGCGAACAATATCCTTATTTAGCAACGAGTTATGGAGGCGGTGACCCGGTACGGGGATTGCTTTTCCTGGACCTGCGCACCGGGTCCGGTTCCCGGCAGTTTGCGCCTGGCCATCCTCGGACTCCTGGAGGCGCCCCAGATGAAACGATTGCTGATACCCGTGGCAGCGGCACTGCTGGCTTTGGCGACATTGGGAGGCTGCGCCAGCGCCGGCGATGCGCCGTCGCCCAGCTATTATCAACCCCCCATGTACGATGTGGATGTCAGCTATTTCTACGATGCATTGTCGCCATACGGTGACTGGATCCGGACCGAAGAATACGGGCTGGTGTGGTGTCCGGCTGCCAAGCCGGTCGACTGGCGTCCGTATTCCGACGGCGAATGGATCTGGACCGACTACGGCTGGGCTTGGGTAGCCGATGAAGAATGGGGCTGGGCCGCCTTCCACTATGGCCGGTGGTACGACGATGTGCGCAACGGCTGGAGTTGGGTGCCCGGCAATGAATGGGGACCCGGCTGGGTGGCCTGGCGCGAGGGCGGCGACTGGATCGGTTGGGCGCCCATGCCGCCCGAAGTGCGGTGGCACTCGAGTCATGGCTTCATGGGCACCGATTGGGATGCGATGCCAGGCGTCCAGCACCACTGGTGGAGTTTCTGCCGGACGGGCGACCTGCCGGGCCGCAGCGTCAACCGGCGGCTCGCACCCCGGCACCAGGCTGTGGTTCTGATCAACGAGACGCACAACGTCACCCGCTACACGTTGGTCAACGCCCACGTGGCCAACCGCAGCTTCGATGTCGAGCCGATCCGGCGCGCGTCCGGTAAGGACATCCAGGTCCACCGGATCGTCGATGTGAAGGCGCCGCCGGCAAGTCGCGGTCGTCAGCTCGATCAGAACACCTTCAGCGCCTACCGGCCGCAGTTCCGCGAGGCCGCCGCCGGCGCGGTGCCGGCCAGGGTTCTGGGCGCCCGTCCGGTGCTGACGAATGCCGAGCGGCCAACCCCGATCATCGTCGGCAAACGCGATCGTCAGACCAGCGAGGCCCGGGAGCTCGGAAGCCGCGAGGCCGCCGACCGGCAGCAACTGGAGCGCGATCAGCGACGCGAAACCGCGCAGCCACCCGCCGGTGTCGACGACGCCACCCTGCGGCGCCGGCAGCAGTGCCAGCAGGATGCGCTCGATGAACAGTCGGTGCGCGACAAGCGGGTGCTGCAGTCGCGACAGGACAGGAAGAAGGAGAGTGCCCGCGAGAACGCGAAGGTCAAGCCGGTCACCAGGGGAACGCAGAAGACACGGTAGCGGTCAGTCGTGACCGCAGGACACACGAAACGAAGGGATCCGGAAATGAAACGCCAACTTCTCTCCATCGCCATGCTTGTGCTGACCGGGCTGACAGTCGCCGCGTGCGCCGGCTCGAAGGATATCCAGTTGACGAGCAGCGGGGATATCCCTGCCGCCACGTCGATCGTCAAGCTCGGCACCAATGACAACGGAAACACCACATTCGATCTGAAAGTCGAGCATCTGGCGCTGCCGGAGCGCGTCGATGCCGGCGCCACCGTCTACGTCGTCTGGATGCGTGGCCGCGACGCGAACGCCAACATCCAGAACATGGGCGCACTCATCGTCGACGACAATCTGAACGGCTCCTTCTCCGGTGTGACGCCGCTGAAGGACTTCGAGCTGTTCGTCACCGCCGAACCCACGCTGACGAACACCGCGCCGACAGGCAAGGCGCTGCTGTACTCGACCCTTTCGGCAAACTAGCTGCCGGACAGCTGCCCGTGGGGGGCGTCGCTCCGGCGGCGGCCCCGGGCGGTGCCTCGAAGGCGCAGAACGCCGCACACCGGAAAGGAAACGCCATGTTGCGCAGCCTGAAGGATCTCGAACACTACACGCTCTACGCCAGCGACGGCGAGATCGGGACCGTCGTCAATTTCCTGCTGGACGACGCATCCTGGACCGTCAGGTACCTGGTTGCCGAGACGAACGGCAATTCCGGCGGCCGGGATGTGCTCATCACGCCGCTCGCTTTCCGTGAAGTCGACTGGGCGACCCGGTGCTTCCGGCTGGCGCTGACCCGGGACAAGGTCCGGAACTCGCCGGGCATCGACACGAACCAGCCCGTCTCGCGCCAGCATGAGCTCGACTACCACCGGTACTTCGGCTACGCGCACTACTGGGGCGGCTCGGGTATCTGGGGCTCGGGCACGTATCCGACCATGCTTGCGGGCGGGATGTGGGACGAAGCGGAGGCCTCGTCTCTCGGCCAGGACGTTGACCGGCCCGGCGATCGGCATCTGCGCAGCGCCGCGGAGGTACGCGGTTATCACATCCAGGGCACGGATGGGCCGATCGGACACATCATCGATTTCATCGTCGACGACGAGACATGGGAAGTGCGCTATCTGGTGATCGACACCACCAACGGCTGGTTCGGCAAGAAAGTGCTCGTGGAGCCGCGCTGGGCCCGGGAGGTCAGCTGGGAAGATGGGAAGATCCACTTCGACCTGACCCGGAAGGCGATCAACGACAGCCCGCCCTGGAATCCGACCGCGGCGATCAACCGCAAATACGAAGTGCAGCTGTACGACTACTACGGACGTCCGGTGTACTGGCACACCGAGGCGGTGCTTGAATGCGCCGCGCCGCCCGTCGGTCCCGTGATCTGAGGGCGTCGGTCCGCAATGCCGCAGGAACCTGGGAACCTGGCGTCGGTCAGCGGGTATCTCTCCATCCAGCGGAACGAGGCCTTGGCCGGCGACGACATGCATCCTGATCAACGACAACGGGCCTTGCGGGGCGGTGGGTTATCGTGCTTCTGGATGGCAGTGAATTGTTTCGATGAGTAGCCGTGCAGACTTGCGCCGGCGCAAGTCCGCGCGCGAATTCGCAAGGAGTCCCTATGCGCCTCTGGCTGATGACCACGATGATGCTTCAACTGGCCGCGGGCACGGCGCTCGCGGTTTCCGTTCGGGACGGGGCGGTGGCGGACGCGGTCGGCGCGGCTCCGGCGGCCTATGCGCGGCTGCTGTCCCTGGAGGGCCGCTGGGAAACCACGACCGAGAAGGGCACGGTCATCCGGCTGACGTTCGAACCCGTCGCGCGCGGCAGCGCGCTGGTCGAGCGCTACGAGGCCGGCACGACCGTGACGCAGACCGTTTACCACCTCGACGGCGCGCGTCTGCTGCTGACCCACTACTGCGCGCAGGGCAACCAGCCGCGGCTGGTGGCGACGATTCCGGCCACCGGCGACCCGCTGGTGTTCACCTTCCTCGACGTGACCAACCTGGCCGGCCAGGACGCGTCGCACATGGTCGCCTGCGAGTTCGTCTTCGAGGACGCCGATCATTTCCTGCGTTCGGAGACCTACCAGGGCGCCGGTGGTGACGACACCACCACGCGGCGATACCAGCGCGTGGCGGCTGCGCCCTGAGTTGTGACTTGCGCCGGCGCAAGTCGAAGGCACAAGTCGCCGACCCCGTCATCCATCAGTAACCCGCAACCCCGCCGTCGACCGACCGCGAGTCCGCCGCGCCGTGCCGCCACCCGGTCTCGCGGTCGACGCTGATCCCCATCACGATGCCCATCGGCGGGCGCGGCGCCACCACGTGACCCATCGCCTCGTATTGCTTTTGCAACTCCGCAGGAAATCCCTGCTCTTCGAGCCGGGTCACGTCCGGCAGCCACTGGTGGTGGATGCGCGGCGCCTCGGCGGCGGCGCGGATGTCCATTTCGAAGTCGATGACGTTCAGCACCACCTGCAGCACCGTGTTGATGATCGTGCGGCCGCCGGGGCTGCCCACGACCAGCACCGGCACGCCTCCCTGGGTGACGATGACCGGCGTCATGCTCGATAGCATCCGCTTGCCGGGGGCGACCAGGTTGGGCGCGGTGCCGATGATGCCGCGCCGGTCGGTGCGGCCGGGCACCGCGTTGAAATCGCCCATCTCGTTGTTCAGCAGGAACCCGGTGCCGGGCACGACCAGGCCCGAACCGTACGACTCTTCCAGCGTGTAGGTCAGCGAGACGGCGCCGCCGGCGGCGTCGACCACCGACAGGTGCGTGGTCTGTTCGCTCTCGGGTGCCAGGTAGGCCGCGCCGAACCTCACGCTGTCGCTGGGCGAGGCGGCCAGCGGATCGATCGTCGCGCGCAGGGCCTTCGCGTGCTCCTTGGAGAGCAGACGGTCGAGCGGTTGCGACGGATTCGCCTCGGGATCGCCCAGGAACTGCGCACGATCGGCGTAGGCGCGGCGCATCGTCTCGGTCAACAGGTGCAGGTACGGGGCCGTGTTGTGGCCGAGCGCGGCCAGGTCATCGCCTTCCAGCATGTTCAGCATTTCGATGAGGGCGACGCCGCCCGATGACGGGGGTGCCATGCTGACGATCTCGTACCCGCGGTAGGTGCCGCGCACGGGTGCGCGCTCGACGGCATGATACGCGGCCAGGTCCGCTTCGGAGATGAGCCCGCCGTGCTCTCGCATGAACGCGGCCAGCAGGCGCGCCGTCTCGCCGGCGTAGAAGCCTTCCTGGCCGTCATCGCGGATGCGGGTCAGTGTGGCGGCGAGATCCGGCTGACGCAGCGTCTGGCCCAGGGCCAGCGGGTGTGCGCCGTCGGCCAGGAAGGCTGCGCGCGCGGCCGCGTACAGCGAGTCGGTGGTGGTGGCCAGCCAGTCGCACCAGCCGCGCATGCGCGGCGAGAAGGGGAAGCCGCCGGCGGCCAGGTCGATCGCCGGTTGCACCAGTTCCGCCCACGGGCGGCTGCCGTGCCGCTGGTGCGCCAGCCACAGGCCGGCCACGGTGCCGGGCACGCCCACCGACAGCGGTCCCTTGTGGTTGGAGGTGTCGCGCACGGCGCCGCGCTCGTCCAGGAACATGCGTTCGGTGGCCGCGGCGGGAGCGGTCTCGCGGAAGTCGAAGGTCGTGGCCCGGCCCATCGCGTCGTGGTACACGAGGAAGCCGCCGCCGCCCAGATTTCCGGCCGATGGCAGCACTACCGCCAGCGCGAAGGCGGTCGCGATGGCGGCATCGACGGCGTTGCCGCCCTGACGCAGCACCTGTGCGCCCGCATCCGTCGCCAGGTGGTGGTCGCTGGCGACCAGGCCGTGGCGGGCGGTGACCGGTGCGGCCGCGGGCTGCGCCCGCGACAGGGAGGGGTACACGCACGACAGCGCGGCGATGGCGGCCAGCGCCATGGTGGCCGAACGCGGGGTGATCCGGTGGCACGTCTTCATCGGCAGGGCCTCTCCACGCAGGGGTCCGGGCAGGGATGGTTCACGGAGATTCTAGCAGCAGGGGCGGTGAGTTGACACGCGGGGTTCAACGGTTGTTCGATGCGGTCCCGGGTCGCCCGAAATGCCGGACAGCCGAAGTTCGGTTTGCATCCCGGCGCGAAAACCGTGATGCTGCGCGGCCATGAACACATTCCGCACATTGCTGCCGGCCGTGGCCGGCCCCCTGATCGTGGTGCTGGGCCTGACGGTCCTGGACAGCGCGCCGCTGGTGTTCGCGTTCTACCACGTGCTGCTTTGCCTGGCCGTGCCGGCGTGGCTATCGCGCGGCGCCGGGCTGGGCCTGGCCGCGCATCTACAGGCGTTGGGCCTGGTCCGCAGGGGCCTGCAGACGGGGCTGGCGATGGGGCTGATGTCGGCGCTGTTGCCTCCGGCGGTGTACCAGTTGGCGCCGGAACTGTTTCCCGACGCGGAGCGCCTGCGCTCGGTGCTGGCGGGTTGGGGTCTCGAAGCCGCTTCACCGGCCGGCTTCCTGTTCTTCCTGGCGCTGTTCAACGGCCCGGCCGAGGAACTTTTCTGGCGCGGCTGGCTGCTGCGCGAGCCCCGGCCGAGGCGCGGCCTGCAGATGGTGCTGGCGGTGCTGTTCACCTCGTACCACGCGGTGACCATCGGCCGGCTGGCGCCGACCCCGGGCGCGGCCGCCCTCATGCTGGCCGGTGTGCTGGCCGCCGCCGTGTTCTGGACCTGGACGCGCGCCCGCTGGCAGTCCGTGTGGCCGGCGGTGTTGTCGCACACCGGCGCGACCTGCGGCTATCTGTTCGTCTGTTCGCGGCTGCTGGACGTCACCTGAGGCGGCGCCGCGCTGAATGCTGGTGCCGGCGCGCCCTCATGGGTTAACATGCCGGCCAACCAGATACGCCCCGGCCCCGCCGTCGCCTGGAGTCCAACTTGACCTCGACCCGCACGGTCGCGCGCAACACGCTCTTTCTGACCATCGGCCTGTTCACCGGCCGCATCCTCACCGTCTTCGTCTACCGCAAGATGGCGCCCATCCTGGGCACCGGCGGCGTCGGCATCGCCAACCTGGCGATCGACGTGTCGGCCATCATGCTGATCATCGCCAACTACGGCCTCGGCACGCTGATCACGCGCGAGGTGACGCGCGACCACAAGCTGACGCTGCCGGTGATGTGGGCGGCGCTGAAGATCCGCCTGGCGATGGCCACCCTCTGTTTCGGCGGGCTCTACGCCTACGCCGCGCTGTCGGGCTTCGCCGAACTGCAGCGCAGTGCCCTGTACGTGATGGGGCTCGGCGTCTTCCTGGAAGCCTCGGCCATGGCCTGCGACGCCGTGCTGCAGGCGCACGACCGGGTCATCTCGCAGATGTGGGGGCAGATCGCCTCGGCCATCGCCTACTTCGCACTGGCCTTCTGGTGGCTGGACGCCGGCTACGGCGTGATGGGGATCATCTGGGCCAACGTCGCCAGCCGCGCCGTGCGCCTGGGCGTGATGGTGCCGCTCATGCTGGCCGGCACCGGTCCCTGGCTGCGCAATCCGCCGGGCCGCGAGACGTCGCGGGCCACGTCGTCGATGGGCCTGCTGGGTCTTGCCTGGCCCATCTTCCTGGCCTCGACCTTCGGCATCCTCTACTTCAAGATCGACACGCCGCTCATCAAGCACTTCATGGGCAGCGACGAAGCGGTGGGCATCTACACGCAGGGCCACCGCGCGCTCGACTACCTGGCCTACCTGCCGGGCCTGTTCGCCACGGCGCTGTTCCCGACCCTGATGCGCGCGGCCAAGGACGAGGGCGGGCTGGAGCGGGTCAGTGAACGGGCGCTGCGCTACCTGCACCTGATCGTCATGCCGATGACGCTGCTGTTCGCGCTGGCCGCCGAGCCGGTCACGATGTGGCTGGTCAAGGGCGAAGCCGGCTTCAAGGATTCGATCGGCGTCTTCCGCATCGTCGTCTGGGGCATGCCGTTCCTGGCGGCCACCAACGTGCTGAACCGTATGCTGTACACGGCGGGTCGCGAGCGCTCGTTCATCGTCATCGCGATCGGCTCGCTTGTGTTCAACGTGGTCGCGAACATCATCGTCATCCCCAGGTACGGCTACTTCGGCGCCAGCTGGGCGGTCGTGGCCAGCCAGGCCGTCAGCACGCTGCTGCACTGGTTCTACATCCGCCGGGCGGGGCTGAAGCTGCCGGTGGCGCGCTCGATCCTCAACACCACCGCGGCGATGGGCGTGGCCTGGCTGGCCACGGCCGGTTTGTCGCAGCTGGCGGCGCCCGGCTGGGGCACCACCTGGTGGGCGCTGCCGGTCGCCGCGGGCTGGGGTCCGTCGCTGACGGTTATCGGCGTCTGCGCCGTGTTGTACGGGCCGGCGCTGTGGGTGACGCGGTCGGTGACGAAGGCGGATCTGCCGGTGCTCAGGTCGCTGGCGAAGCGGGGGTAGGGGAGTTGTGCCGGCGCAAGTCGGGTGCGCGGGGCGATAGCGGTCGTCAGTGGTCCTGATTGAGGAGCATCTGCTCTTTTCGCCCGCATTCGTGCTAGAATCGACACCCATCGCCGCTTGATGCCGGGAATGATCGGAGGTCGGTCGATGACCATCTGCACCATGGCCACGCGCTTCGCTGCCGTGCGCCGGACCTGCTTCCTCCTCGCTCTGCTGGCACCGCTGACCGCCGCGGCCCAGGTCGACCCTGACGCCGACGGCATCGGCATCTATTTCGACACGGCCGCGACGCTGACGTCGGTGACCGCGCCGGTCATCCCGCCGGGCGAAGTCCAGCTGAGTGCCTGGCTCGTGGCGACGCGGATGTCGGTACCCGGGTTCATCCGCCACTTCGAGGGCGTGGTGGAGTGGGACTACGCCGACAACGTGGTCTTTCGCGGGATGTCGGCCGGCTTCGACATGTGCTGGGAAATGCCGGTCTCCTACCGCGACGTCATGTGCACGGACGTCGAGCACGGCACTCTGGCCACCGGCGACGCCGTTGTCCTGGTGCGCTATGATGTTCTTCTGTACGACGATCAGGTGCCGGTGCGTTTTTACATCCGCGAGTTCCGGCTGTGGCTCGATGCGGGGGCCGAAGTCGCGCAGCATCCATCGAGCGGCGACTGGAACCTGCCGGTCGCGGTGATCAACGGTCCGGCGCCCGTCGCGACACGGGGCGCGGCCTGGGGTTCGGTGAAGAGCCTGTTCCGCTGAACGCCAAGCGCACTTGCGCCGGCGCAAGTCCACAGTGACAGTCAGATCGACGGCAAACCGAAAGGCGACCGAGCATGGGAACCAGAGGACGCGAGATCATCGGCATGAACGTCGATCACCTGATCGACCTGCTCAACCAGGCCTACGCCAGCGAATGGCTGGCCTACTACCAGTACTGGCTCGGCGCCAAGCTGATCAAGGGGCCGATGAAGGATGCCGTCGCCGCCGAACTGACGCTGCACGCCACTGAAGAGCTGGCGCACGCGATGCTGGTCGCCAACCGCATCCTCCAGCTGGGCGGTACGCCGGTGCTGACGCCCGAAGGCTGGGCCAAGGTCAGCCCCTGCGCCTACGACGCGCCGGCCGACCCTTACGTGGCGGTGCTGCTGGATCAGAACATCGCCGGCGAACAGTGCGCGATCACGACCTACAAGAACCTGATGGACGCCACCAAGGACAAGGACATGGTGACGTACAACATGGCGCTCGGGATCCTGGAGCAGGAGATCGAGCACGAAGAGGACCTGCAGTCGCTGCGCGAGGACCTGGATCTGATGGCGTCGCGCGGGGCGAACTGAGACCGCTTTGTTCCGGCCGGGGGACGCGCGGCGCCGTTGCCGCCCGCGAACCCCGGCAGTTGCGCCCGGCACTTGCGCCCGGCACTTGCGCCGGCGCAAGTCGTCTTGATGATCGAGGGGTGGGCCATGATGAAATCCATGATCGCGCCGGCTTTCCTCCTGTCCATTGCCCTGGCTGCGGGCGCCGCCACGCCCCCGGAGCGTCAACCGGTCGATGATCCCGTCCTCCACTACTGCGGCACCGGCGCCAAGGCGGTGGTCGACACGGTCGACCTGATGGGCCCCGGCGGCGCCTATCCGTTCCGCGGCGACTTCGAGACGGCGTCGCCCCTGCCGCTCGGCGATGGGCAGCTGACCGACGGCTGGGTTTCCGTGGATGAATCGGTGCCCGCGAATCACTGGCACGTCGACACCTACAACAACCCCGGCAGCGGCAACGCGGCCTGGTGCGGATCGCCGGCCATCGCGGCCTGCGAGGGCGACGTGGCCGGCGGCTACGGCAACCTGTGGTACGACATCCTCGAGTTCCGCAAGACCGTGCCGGGGTCCGCCACCGTGCGCCTGCAGGGCGTGCTGCGGTACGACACCGAGCCGGGCTACGACTACGTGACGCTGCAGCGGCGCACCACTGCCCAGCCGTACTTCGAGCCGGTGTCGGGTGGCCAGGGCCTTTCGTGGGACGGCGCCGGGACGACACCCGTCGACTACACCTTCGCCTACTCCGCGGCCGAACGGTACGCGGGGACGGACATCGCCATCGCCTTCATCGTCCGCACGGACGGGGCCTGGTCCGACGTCGATTGCGAATGGCCGACCGCGGGCGCGGCCATCGTCGACGACCTGGTCGTCACCGTGACTTCCGGGAACACGACGGTGTACGCCGAGGATTTCGAGGACGGGTCGCTTGGGCCCGACTGGGCGGCGTCGCCGAACGACGCGGGTGTCGGGGACTACGCCCGCGTGTGGACGCGGTTGTGCGACGCGGATCCCTGCAACGGGAACACCTCGAAGCAGGTCGGTTTCCTGGAGACCGATCGCTCCCTGTGGCCGTCGCCGAATCCCGATCCGTGCGCCATCGTCAACAACATCGGGACCGCGCGGGGCATGTCGTACCGGTTGAACAACGCGATCTACTCGCCGGTGATACCCCTGCCGGGCGGCGCGAACGACGGGCTGACCCTCGCGTTCGACACCTATTGGGACCAGGTGAACGATACCTACGTGCCGCTCGTCTCCGAATGGAACGTGCGATCGACGGCCGGCGGCGACATCGACGCGGCGCCCTGGGTCGGCCGCAATGCGTACTTTGTGAAGCCGTCGCAGTACACGCGCCAGGTCGAACCGGTCGGCGACCTCCTGGTGGCCGGCGCCACCTCGGTGCAGGTCATGCTCGGGGTGGCGGAATGGGGCTGGTGCTACGGCTGCTATGTCAGCGACGCCGGCCGGTCGATTCCCTACTTCGACAACGTGAGCGTGAAGGCGTATCCCTCGGCGGGGCCCAGGATCGTGATCACGGAACGGAACCTGGCCAATGACGGCTTCCCGGCCAGTGGCGCGCTGGACCCGACGAACCTGGGCGCGAATTCCGTGCGGTTCGACATGGCCTTGAACATCTCCTACACCCGGAACGACCCGGGAGATTCCGTCGTCATCGACGCCACCCCGCGCAACGGCGGCACGCTGGACATGCCGGTGATGCACTGGACGCTGGCGCGGCGCAACCCGTTGTTCGATCCCTGGCGCACGCTGCCGGCCAGCCCGGTCACGGGCAGCGTCGTGCGCACGTCCAACGGCATGTTGGTCGCGAACCGCTACAGTTTCGACCTGCCCGACGAAGGCCTGCTGTTTCCGGGCGACGTGCTGCAGTACTACTTCGCCGCCACCGATCATGTCGGCGGCGACACGCGCCTGACGACGGCTCCGGCGGATCTGACGGGCTTCGGCGACCCGACGCCGCAGGCTTATCCCGGCCTGTTCACGGTGCGCTGCCTGCCGACGTTGTCCGAGGGCGGGCAGCCGACCGTGCTGTTCTGGAACGGCAACGGCTTCCGCGGGGGCGAGGACGAATGGTACGGCGCCTTGCGCGATGCCGGCCTGTTCGAGGGCGTCGACTACGACGTCTACACCGCGCACGCCGCGGATTCGGCGACCGCCGTGGGCAACGGTCTGGGTGGGCGGGCGACGGTGGCGCAGATCGCCGGCTACACGGACCTGCTCTACAGCAGCGGCGACGCCTCGAGGCGGCTCTTGTCCAACGGCGTCGGCGATTACAGCAACGACCTGGGCCTGCTCAACGGCTGGCTGGCCCTGGGCGACCGCGACATGTTCCTGACCGGCGACAACCTGGCCAACAACCTTGTCTCGTCCGCCGAGGGGCTCGCCTTCCGGACGTCGGTGCTGGGGTTGGAGTTCGGCGACGGCGACGTGCGCGACGACATCGACGGCCAGGCCTCGCCGATGGTGGCGGCGACGCCGGACAATCCGGTGTTCCCGCCGGCCTTCGAATGGCTGGCGTACGGCGGTTGCCCGACCCCGAACGGTTTCGACCGGGTCGCCGCGTTGCCCGGCGCCGTCCGCCTCGCGCAGTTCACGGCGCCCGAAGGGGTCTCGACGCCGTACCCGCACGCGTCGGCGACGCTCAACATCAACGGGACGAATCGCGCGCTGAGTCTGGACCACGACCTGATGTTCATCATGTCCTTCGACAAGACGGAAGGGTGGACTTCCGTCCGCGGTCGCGTGCTGCGGAGTGTGCTGGTTTACTTCGACGTGATCGGGCTGTACGACCCGAGCGGCGTCGGCGCGGCGCCCGCGCCGGCGTTGGCCGTCAGCGCCGATCCCAACCCCTTCAACCCGTCGATCACCCTGCGCTACACCCTGGCCCGCCCCGGCCACGTGACGATGAAGGTGTTCGATGCGCGCGGCGCGCTGGTGCGAACACTGTTGAACGGGCCGGTCGTCGGTCCGGCCGGAACCGTGCGGTGGGACGGCGCCGACCACCGGGGCGGCGCCCTGCCGTCGGGGCTGTACTTCGTGGAGACGCGGTCGGACGGGTTGGTGGATGTCAGGAAAGTGACCATGATCAGGTGATGACGACCAAGTGATGACGACCAGTTGATGACGACCAGGTGAACCGGCGCACCTGATCCGCGGGCGCGAACCTGCCGGCGCCGGACTTGCGCCGGCGCAAGTCCGGCGTGGCGGGCACAAGTCCTGCCCGACGCCCGCCGGCCCTGGCGCCACAGGGCCGCGGCGCCCGCCGTCCGCACGCCATCGACCCCGGAAATCCGCTTCCGCCGCTGGCGCTCCGCCATCCCGCGCACTACCTTGCTATTAATTGGACAAAGATGTCCGATTAATGATCGGGTGCTTTCAGCCGAAACGGCTCCGGCACCCCGGCAGGCCCGCCCCGGGAGGCGCGACGATGAGCGAACTGATCCACGACCAGCAGCGCCGCATGGAACTGCTCAAACACATGATCCTGCAGCTGCACGGGGGCGACGCGCCGGAGGCGGTGCGGCCGCAGCTGATCCGCCTGCTCGGGCGCATCCCGTACGACGAGGTGGTGGCCGTCGAGCAGGAACTGATCAGCGAGGGCATGCCCGTCGAGGAGATCCTCAAGTTCTGCGACATCCACAAGCTGGCGCTGAATCCGAGCCTGGTCGCGGACGAGGAGCGTGACGTTCCGGCCGGTCACCCGGTCGACGTGATGCGGGCCGAGAACCGCGCGCTGGCCTGGGAACTGGATGCGATCCGCCGGCTCTTCGAACAGGTCGCCGCCCTGCCTGCGGAAGCGCCGGCGGTCGAGCTGATCCACGACCTGCGCGTGCGCTTCAACGCCCTGATGGATGTCGACAAGCACTACCTGCGGAAGGAACACCTGCTGTTCCCCTTCCTGGAGCAGCACGGCATCACCGGTCCGCCGACGGTGATGTGGGGCAAACACGACGAGACGCGGGCGTTCCTGAAGCGCGCGAACACAGCGCTCATCGCGGCGAACCAGGCCACCGGCAGCCAGGCGCAGGCGCTGGTCGCTGTGTCGCTGACGCCGGTGGTCGACGCGGTCGCGGGCATGATCGACAAGGAGCAGCAGATCCTGCTGCCGATGTGCCTGGACACGCTGGACGACGCGCAGTGGGGGCGGATCGCCGTCGGCAGCGGCGACATCGGCTACTGTCTGGTGGTGCCGGAAATCGCCTGGAAACCGGCGGGAGAGCCCTTGGAAGCCGATCGCGCGGCCGGCGACGGCCTCATCCGCCTGCCGTCCGGGGCGTTGACGGCCGTGCAACTGCAGGCGGTGCTGAACACGATCCCCTTCGACATCACCTTCGTCGACGCCGAAGACACGGTCCGCTACTTCAGCGAGGGGCGCGAGCGCATCTTCGCCCGCACGCGCGCGATCATCGGCCGCCAGGTGCAGTTCTGCCACCCGCCGAAGAGCGTCGACATCGTGCAGAAGATCCTCTCCGACTTCCGCGACGGCAACGAGACGCACGCCCAGTTCTGGATCGAGATGGGCGGGAAATTCCTCTGCATCGAGTATTTCGCGCTGCGCGACGATGAAGGCAAATTTCTCGGCACGCTCGAGGTGAGCCAGGACCTGACCGCCAAGCGGGCGCTCACGGGGCAGCAGCGGCTGCTCAACTACGTCACCACGAAGGAGCAGGCATGAGCACGAGACCCGACTGGCTCGACGGCGTCGAATTGATCGCCACCAACGACGCGCGCGCGGCCATCGCGGCCGGTGAACATCCGATCGCCGTGGTGATGGCCGCGGTGGCGATGCTGGAGCCCGGGCAGGCCTACCGGCTGATCACGCCGTTCGCGCCGGCGCCGCTGCTGGAAAAGGTGCGGGCGCTGGGGCTGCAGGTGTGGTCCGAGGCGATCGGCCCCGCGGAGTTCCACAACGTTTTCGCCCGTCTGGAGGCCTGAACGGTCGGCCGCGGACCGACCATCGATCCCCGGGCTTTTGCCGAGGTCTTCATCCTGTTACCATTGGCGGCAAGGTGAAGGACCCTAATCGGGATCGGTTGTTCATGCCGCATCGCCTGACGGTTTCAGTTCTGTTGCGCCTGGTCGCCGCGACCGGGCTGGCGCTGTTCGTGTCGGCCGGGTGCGCCATCGCGCCGCCGGGAACAGGCGGCGTGGCCGGGGTCGCGCCGGGGCCGGATCGCCCGTGGACGCCTCCGACGCCGCCCGTGGATCCCGGCGAATCGCCCGTCGAACCGGTCATCACACCGGAAGACGTCGCCGAACGTCTAGCCCGCCTGACCCTGGCTGAAGTGGTCGACATCGCCCTGGCCAACAGTCCGGCCACGCGCGCGGCCTGGGCCGACGCGAAAGCCGCCGCCGCCGGCTACGGCGCGGCGAAGAGCGATCGGCTGCCGAGCCTCGACGGAAGCGCCAACGTCACCCGCGGCAACACCAGCAACACCGCGGCCGTGGGCGACTGGGTCACCTCCTATGGGCCGGGCGTCAGCCTTTCCTGGCGGCTGCTGGACTTCGGCGGTCGCGGCGGGCGCATCGAAGCCGCGCAGCAAACCATGCTGGCCGCCGACTGGACCCACAACGCCGTCATCCAGGACGCCATCTTCACGGTGGAATCGGCGTTCTACCGCTACGCCGGGGCCAAGGCCATCCTCGAAGCGAACCAGGCGTCGTTCGCCGAAGCCGAAAGCAGCGTCGTGGCGGCCGAGACGCGCCACGACGTGGGACTGGCCACCATTGCCGACGTGCTGCAGGCCCGCACGGCCCGCGCCCAGGCCAAACTGGATCTGCTGACGGTCGAAGGGCAGGTGCGCACCACCCGGGGCGCGCTGGCGGTGTCGATGGGTTATCCGGCGCATCTTCCCTATGACGTGGTCATCGGTGTGCCGGAGATCCCGGTGCAGGACGTGTCGCAGAACGTCGAGACGCTGGTCGCCCGGGCGGTGGCCAACCGGCCCGATCTGCAGGCTGCCCAGGCGCGGGCGCTGGCGGCGACGGCGCGGGCCCGCGCGGCGCGTTCGGATCTGCTGCCGTCGCTGTCGCTCAACGGCTCGGCCGCCCGCACCTGGACCGAAGGCGTGGACGACCCGCGTGACCGGTCCAGCGGTTCATTGGTGGTGAACCTGCCGCTCTTCGGCGGATTTTCCGGCCGCCACGATCTGGCCCGCGCCCAGGCCGAGGCCGACGCCGCCGCCGAACGCGCGCGGGGGCTGCGCCAGCAGATCGTCTACGAGATCTTCGTTGCGCACAGCGATTTCCTGACGGCCAGCGAGCGCGTGCGCACGGTCGAGGAACTGCTGACCAGCGCGACGCGTTCGGAGGAAGTGGCGCGCGGCCGCTACCGCGAAGGCGTGGGCGACATCCTGGACCTGCTGGCGGCGCAGCGCGCGCTGGCCGAAGCCCGGGCCCAGCATGTCAACGCGAGGCTCGGCTGGTTCATCTCCCTGGCGCAACTGGCGCGCGACGCCGGCGTCCTGGGCCTGCACGGCGACAATCCCCTGGCTCCCGGCAACCTGCATCCCGAGGTCGAGAAATGACGTGGCGCAGACATGAACGCGCGGCGGCGTTGGTAGCGCTGTTGGCGATGGCGGCGGTTTCGGGCTGCGATTCCGGCGCCAAGGCAGACGCCAAAGCAGGCGCCAAACCCGGAAGCGGGCGGGCCGGGGCGGCGGCGCCGGTGGTGACCGGGGTCGTGAAGGCGCAGCCGGTGCCGGTGCGCGTCTCGGCGGTGGGCACGGTGGAGCCCATCGAATCGGTCGCGGTGCTTCCCCAGGTGGGCGGGGTCATCACGCAGGTGGCGTTCACCGAAGGGCAGAACGTCCGCGCGGGGCAGGAGCTGTTCCGCATCGATCCGCGGCCGCTGCAGGCGGCGCTGGAGGCGGCGCGCGCGCAACTGGCGCGCGACCGGGCGCAGGCCGCCAACGCGGCGGCGCAGGCCGAGCGCTATGCGCGGCTGGTCGAGAAGGACTATGTCACGCGCGAACAGGCCGACGCCGCGCGCACCCAGGCCGACGTGTTCGCCGCCGCGGTGCAGGCCGATCAGGCTGCTGTCGAGCAGGCGCAGTTGAGCCTCGCCTACACGACCGTCACCTCTCCGGTGGCCGGCCGCACCGGCGCGTTGCTGGTCAGGAAGGGCAACGTGGTCGGGCCCGCAAGCGGGCCGCTGGTGGTGGTCAACCAACTCGATCCGATCCGCGTCGCCTTCGCGCTTCCGGGCAGCCAACTGGGCGAGGTGAGCCGGTATCGGGCGAAAGGACCCCTGACCGTGCGCGTGCGACCGTCCGGCGGCGCGGACGGCGCGTCGGTGACCGGCCGGCTCGTGTTCATCGACAACGCCGTGTCCCCGGGTACCGGCACCGTGGCGATGAAGGCGGAATTCGCCAATGCGGACGAAGCCCTGTGGCCGGGCCAGTTCGTCGACGTCGAAGTTGAGTTGACGGTCGAACCGGAGGCCCTGACGGTCCCGGCGTCGGCGGTGGTCACCGGCCAGGGCGGGACCTTCGTTTATGTGGTCGACGGCGAGAACAAGGCCGTCAAGCAGGCGGTGACGGTGCGCCGGACGCTGGACGGGCTGGCCGTGGTCGAAGGTGAATTGGCCGACGGCCAGGTCGTGGTCACCGACGGGCAGATCCGGGTGGTGCCCGGAGGCACTGTGCAGGTCAAGGGCACCCCGCCGGCTGCCGGCGCACCGCAGGGTGGCGGCCCCAAATGAACATTTTCATCCAGCGTCCGGTGATGACCACGCTGGTGATGCTGGCCATCCTGGTGGCCGGCGTCATCGGCTACCGGCAGCTGCCGGTCAGCGACCTGCCGAACGTCGACTTCCCGACCATCTCGGTGTCGGCCAGTTTGCCAGGCGCCAGCCCCGAGACGATGGCGTCGGCCGTGGCCACCCCGCTGGAGAAGCAGTTCACGACCATCGCCGGCATCGACAACATGACTTCGAGCAGCGCGCTGGGCTCGACCAACATCACGATCCAGTTCAACCTCGAACGCGACATCGACGCCGCCGCGCAGGACGTGCAGGCGGCCATCGCCGACGTTCAGCGGCAGCTGCCGCGCGATATGCCGTCGCCGCCGTCGTACCGCAAGGTCAACCCGGCCGACCAGCCCATCCTCTACATCGTGCTGCGTTCGTCGACGCTGCCGCTGTCAACGGTCGACGAATACGCGCAGACGACGGTCGCCCGCCGCATTTCGATGGTCAGCGGCGTGGCGCAGGTGCAGGTCTACGGCTCGCAGAAGTATGCGGTCCGCATCCAGCTGGATCCGCAGGAACTGGCGTCGCGGGGGCTGGGGATCGACCAGGTCGTGCAGTCGATCCAGTCCAGCAACGTCAACCTGCCCACGGGCACCCTGTACGGCACCGAACGGGCCGTCACCGTGCGCGCCACCGGACAATTGAACTCGGCGGCCGAGTACCGGCCGATCGTCGTGGCCTACCGCGACGGCGCGCCGGTGAGGCTGCAGGAGCTCGGCCGCGTGGTCGACAGTGTGCAGAACGACAAGGCCGCCAGCTGGTTCAAGGGCGAACGCGCCATCATGCTGGCCGTGCAGCGGCAGCCGGGCACCAATACGGACGCCGTCTCGCGCGCGGTTCGGGACCTTCTGCCCACCTTCCGCGACCAGTTGCCGGCCGCCACCGAACTGGAGGTCATGTTCGACCGCGCCGACCCCATCCGCGAGTCGGTGCACGACGTCAAGGGCACCCTGCTGCTGACGCTGGTGCTGGTCGTGCTGGTCATCTTCCTGTTCCTGCGCAACCTGTCGGCGACGCTGATCCCCAGCCTGGCCCTGCCGATGTCGCTGGTCGGCACCTTTCCCATCATGGCGGCGCTGGGCTACAACCTGGACAACCTGTCGCTCATGGCGCTCACGCTGTCGGTCGGCTTCGTCGTGGACGACGCCATCGTCATGCTCGAGAACATCTACCGGCACATGGAAATGGGCAAAACGCCCATGGACGCCGCGCGCGACGGCTCCCGCGAAGTGGGCTTCACGATCGTCTCGATGACCCTGTCGCTGGCGGCCGTGTTCATCCCCATCCTGTTCATGGGCGGCATCATGGGGCGGTTGTTCGAGGAGTTCGCGGTGGTCATCATGGTGGCCATCCTGGTCTCGGGCTTCGTGTCGCTGTCCCTGACGCCGATGATGTGCAGCCGCTTCCTGAAGCCGCAGCACATGAAGCACAACCGCTTCTATGACGGCATCGAGCGGGTCTGGATGGTCGGTCTGGGCTGGTACGAACGCACGCTGTTGATCGCGATGCGACGGAAGAGCGCCACGCTTCTGCTGTCGGCGGCCATCATGGCGGGAACGCTGGTGCTGTTCCGCGTGGTGCCCAAGGGCTTCATTCCGACCGCCGACACGGGCTTCCTCTCCGGCACCACCGAAGGCGCCGAAGGCCTGGCGTTCGAGTCGATGAAGGAGCACCAGCAGGCGGTCGCCGCCGTGGTGGCCGCCGATCCGAACGTGGATGTCTTCATGTCCAGTGTGGGCGCGGGCGGCCCGACGGCTTCCGGCAACCAGGGCCGTTTGTTCATCCGCCTGAAGCCGCGCGACGAGCGCGAGCTGGGCGCCGACGACGTCGTGGCCGGACTGCGCCGGGAGCTGGCGAAACTTCCCGGCATCCGCGCCTTCGTCAGCAACCCGCCGGCCATCAACATCGGCGCGCGTTTCGCCTCGGGTCTGTACCAGTTCTCGATGCAGTCTTCGGATCTGGATGCTCTGTACGCGTCGGCCCCGAAGCTGGAGGCGCGGCTGCGCCAGGAACCGAAACTGCGCGACATCAACAGCGACCTGCGTATCAGCAACCCCGAGATCAATGTGATCATCGATCGCGACCGCGCCGCCTCGCTGGGCGTGACGCCGCAGGTGATCGAAGAGACGCTGTACTCGGCGTTCGGCACGCGCCAGGTGACCACGATCCTGGCGCCGGACAACCAGTACAACGTGCTGCTGGAGCTGCTGCCCGAGGCGCAGCGCGATCCCTCGGCCCTGGCGCAGCTCTACGTGCGCGCGGCCGGCGGCCAGTTGGTGCCTTTGTCGGCAGTGGCCAGGCTGGAGCCGGGCGTGGGCCCGCTGACGGTCAACCACTCGGGACAGTTGCCGTCGGTGACGGTGTCGTTCAATCTGGCCGAGGACGTGGCGCTGAGTGAAGCCGTCGAGATCGTCGGCCGCGCGGCCGACGAGACGCTGCCGGCGAACATCACCACCAGCTTCGCCGGCACCGCGCAGGCGTTCAAGGCCTCGCAGACGGGCCTGCTGACGATGCTGATCCTGGCCATCCTCGTCATCTACATGATCCTGGGCATCCTCTACGAGAGCTTCGTGCACCCCGTGACGATCCTCACCGGACTGCCCTTTGCCCTGTTCGGCGCGTTGTTGACGCTGATGATCTTCCGGGTCGAACTGGACATGTTCAGCTTCGTCGGCCTGATCATGCTGGTCGGCGTGGTGAAGAAGAACGCCATCATGATGATCGACTTCGCCATCGACGCCAAGAAGGGCGGCGTGGATGCCGAGAGCGCCATCATCAAGGCCTGCAGCATCCGTTTCCGGCCCATCATGATGACGACGATGGCGGCGCTGATGGGCACGCTGCCGATCGCCCTGGGGTTGGGCGCGGGCGCCGAGTCCCGGCAACCCCTGGGTCTGTGCGTCGTGGGCGGCCTGTTGTTCTCGCAGTTGATCACGCTGTACGTGACCCCGGTGTTCTTCACCTATCTGGACCGGTTCCAGGTCTGGCTGGGCCGGCGGCGGGCCGCCATCTGAGAATCGCTTGTCGGGAATGGCCCGGCGTGCTATGCCCATGTCGCCGGGACGGTGGACGCCGCCGCGGCGAAAGGCGGCACCATGAGCCGGATCGTAGTCCTGGGCGCCGGCGTGTCCGGCCACACCGCGGCGGCATTCGCCCGCCACTGGCTGGGGCGCGAGCACGAGGTCGTCGTGATCTCACCCCGCCCGACCTACAACTGGATCCCCTCGAACATCTGGGTCGGCGTCGGATTGATGAAACCCGCGCAGGTGGTGTTCCCGCTGGCGCCGGTCTATGAGCGCGCGGGCATCGGCTTCCGGCAGGGGAGCGCGACGACGATCCACCCGGAGGGTGATATCGACGATGCGCGGCCGTACGTGACGTACAGGCCCGCAGCCGGCGACGCGGACGACAGCCGTCGCGAGCACTACGACTACCTCGTCAACGCCACCGGCCCGAAGCTCAATTTCGGCGCCACGCCGGGACTGGGTCCCGACGGCCACTCCCTTTCGGTTTGCACCGAGACCCACGCCGCGGACGCCGCGCGCGCCCTGGCCGTGGCGGTCGAACGCATGCGCAAGGGCGAACGCCAAAGGTTCCTGATCGGGACGGGCCATGGTTCGTGCACCTGTCAGGGGGCGGCCTTCGAGTACATCGTGAACCTCGAGTTCGAGCTGCGCTCCCGCGGGGTCCGCGACAAGGCCGACATCACCTGGATCTCCAACGAGTACGAAATGGGCGATTTCGGCATGGGCGGCATGCATGTGCGTCGCGCCGGCTACATCACCCCGAGCAAGATCTTCACGGAATCGCTCTTCGCCGAGCGGGGTCTGCGCTGGCTGACGCGGACCCATGTGCGCCAGGTGGAGCCCGGGAGGGCGCACTATGTGACGCTCGACGGCGACGAGCGCACGCAGGAGTTCGATTTCGCGATGCTGCTGCCGCCGTTCACCGGTGTCGGTCTGCAGGCGTACGATCGCGACGGGGCGGACATTTCGGCGAACGTCTTTCAGCCGAGCGGATTCATGAAGGTCGATGCCCACTACGCCCCGAAGCCGTACGAGGAATGGTCGGCCGACGACTGGCCGCGCACCTACCAGTCGCCGGCGTACAGGAACGTCTTCGCCGCCGGCATCGCCTTCGCGCCCCCGCACCCGATCTCGCGGCCTCGGCAGAATCCCCAGGGGGTCGTGATCACGCCGGCGCCGCCGCGCACGGGCATGCCGTCGGCGATGATCGGCAAGGTCGTGGCCCGCAACATCGTTGAGATGATGAAAGGCGCGCCGGCGCCGCGGCATTCGGCGTCGATGGCCGAGATGGGGGCGGCCTGCGTCGCCTCGGCGGGCGCCAATCCGTTCACGGGAACGGCGGCGGCGATGACGGTGTTTCCCATCGTTCCGGACTTCGGCAGGTACCCGGAGTACGGGCGCGATCTGGACCTGACCTTCGGCGAGATCGGGCTGGCGGGGCACTGGATCAAGATCATCCTGCACCACATGTTCCTGTACAAGGCGCGCCTGCTTCCCGGCTGGCGCCTCATCCCGGAGTAGG
>JFJP01001886.1_pt1 | contig 22183 bp, 26 predicted proteins | sample 431651 | NCBI WGS metagenome assembly JFJP01 (sample SAMN02602958, study PRJNA72255) | Microbial mat metagenome, whole genome shotgun sequencing project. | biome: fresh water; feature: sink hole; material: water; isolation source: purple microbial (photo- and chemosynthetic) mats found in...
CTCCGCCAGTCGGCGCCAGGGCGTTGGCGAAACCCTGGTCAAATCCGCTGCCCGCGCCATCGGCTCGCAGGTCGGCCGGGAAATCATTCGCGGTGTACTCGGCTCAATCATTGGCGGCAGGCGCCGCTGAGCGCGCCACGCCCGCACCGTCGCTTGAGCGGCTGTTTTTGATCATTCGAAGAGGTAGGGCCATCCGTGAGCAGGCCAATGCCAATCGAAAACCGGAAGCGATCGGACATTGCTGAAACCCGGTTTCAGCCGAGCAGCCGGTTAGCTCCTGCTGTCTGGATAAGTGCTACTGCGGGATGTTGTATGCGCCGATGAGAGGATATGGCGTACCAGCTTTCGCTGACGCCTTGCAGGGTCCCGACCGGAATCGCGTTGAACTGCGCGGCGATGTCCTCGTGCATGCCGGCCGGTGCCGGGAAGAGTCCCAGCCCGGCACGCCCAAAGGTCTTGAGCAGTGCGCTGTCGGTGAACTCACCAACGACGAGCGGTCGCAGGTCGCGGGCCGCGAACCAGGTGTCGATGGTGCTGCGCAGTGGGTCACCGCGCACTGGCAGCAACAATGGCGCAGCGTTAAGCCGCTGCGGAAACTCCGCTGCGTAGTTGCTACCCTGTAGCGCTGCGCCGGCATACAGGGCAATCTCGACATTCGCCAGTAAATGCGAATGCAACTTGAGATTGGCGCGGTGGGGTGCCGATTGGTCCGCGATCACCAGATCAAGCCGGTTGAGCGCCAGTTCGCCCAGCAGGTGCTCGAAGTTGCCCTCGATGCACTCGAGGCGCACCGACAGGGGTGGCCGCAAGACGCTCTCGAGCAGACGGAAAGCCACCAGCTTCGGCACCGCATCGGTTACGCCGACGGCCAGGCGGGGGCGGGGCGTTTGATTCTCGGCAAGCTCCTGCCGCAGCTTTTCGCCTAGGTGAAAGATCTGCTCCGCATACACCAGCACTCTCTGTCCCGCTTCGGTCAGCACCAGTGAGCGACCCCGGGGCGCCAATAAAGCCTGGCCCAGTTGGCGCTCGAGTTGCCCCAGTTGGGTGCTGATGGTTTGTACCGAGAGTCCCAGTCGCTCGCCGGCGCGCGTGATGCTGCCTTCCTTGGCGACCGCCCAGAAGTAAAGCAGATGGCGATAGTTGAGGTCGTCCGGTGTCATCTAATCATCCCATTTATTAGGAATGTATTATCCATTAAATACGCTTTATTCGAAGTATCTTCCGGCCTAAAGTCTTCCTCACACGGTGCGGATCGGCCGCACCGGCGAAACCAGGAGATATTCAACATGATGACCATGCAAGCCCGTGAAATGTGCGTGCCCTACACCAACCCCAATCAGGCGCTCCGCGCTTATGCGGCAAACAGCCCGCGCGCCAAGGCACGTCTGGTTGTGCTGGCCATGCTGGCGGATGGTCGCCTGGATGATGCGGAACTGGAAAGTCTCACCCGGCACGGCACGTTTGCTGAGCTCGGCATTGCGCGTGAAGACTTCTTTGAGGTGCTTTACGACTTCTGTGCCGATGTGGAGAATATGCCCAACGGCAGCGGTGATTATCTGTTATCCCCGGTCGTCCTTGAACAACTGTTCGGGGAGATCAATAGTGCCCCCGAGCGGCAGACGCTGCTGCGTCAGATCTTCAATATGATCCGCAGCGATGGTCACCTGGCCGACAGCGAGGCCGATTTATTCTGGCATGCTGTCGATACTTGGAAGTTCCGGGCTACCGATACGCGTGCGGCGCTACGCAGTCAGCAACTGCGCAGCCAACGCGGGTCGGCAGGGCAAGCTTCATAATTGGCGCTGGCTAGCGTCTGACTGGGAGGAGCGACGGGCATGGAAAGCATTGGCAATATCTGGATGTGGGCGAGTTTCGTCGTCATTGTTCTGGTCATGCTGGCCATCGACCTGTTCGTGGTCGGTGGCGGCAAGCAGCACCGCGTCTCCTTCCGCGAGGCTGCGACCTGGTCGGTGATCTGGGTCTCCGTGTCTTTCCTGTTTGCCGCCGGCTTGTGGTGGTATCTCGATGGCAGTTTCGGTCGCGAACTGGCCAATCAAAAATCGCTCGAGTTCATCACCGGCTACCTGATCGAAAAATCGCTGGCGGTCGATAACGTCTTTATCTGGTTGATGCTGTTCGCCTTCTTCGGCATTCCGCTTGAGTTGCAAAAGCGTGTGCTGGTGCTGGGTGTGTTCGGCGCCATCGTCATGCGCACAGTGATGATCTTCGCCGGCGCCTGGCTGATTGCCCAGTTCCACTGGATCCTCTACATTTTCGGCGTTTTCCTGCTGGTCACCGGTATCAAGATGTGGTGGTTCGCCGATGAAAAGCCTGACCTGGCCAACAATCCGCTGCTGAAGTGGCTGCGTGGCCACATGAAGATCACCGATGAATTGCACGGAGAGAAGTTCTTCGTCTGGCGCGACGGCGTGCGCTACGCCACTCCCCTGTTCCTCGCCCTGATCCTGGTGGAAGTCTCCGACCTGATCTTTGCGGTCGACTCGATCCCCGCCATCTTCGCCATCACCGGCGACCCCTTCATCGTACTGACGTCAAACGTCTTCGCCATCCTCGGCCTGCGCGCGATGTACTTCCTGCTTGCCGACATGGCGGACCGCTTCTCGCTGCTCAAGTATGGGCTGGCGGCAGTGCTGGTGTTCATCGGCGTGAAGATGGTCCTGATCGATGTCTACAAGATTCCCATCGGCTTCTCACTGGCCGTGGTTGCCACCTTCATCGGTATCTCGATCTGGCTCTCGCTGCGCAAGGAAAAGCGCGAACGGGCGGTCGAACAATAAAGCATGCCGTCCCGCCAGCGCCGACTTTTGCGGGCGTTATCCCGATGAAGAAAACGATCACCCTGTTGTGGACATTGAGCTTGGCCATCCTCGCGGCCGGGGCATGGCTCGTCTGCCCGCAAGGTCAATGCGCCACGACCGCAATCGATCATGCGGGCCTCGGTCTGGCCCATGACCTGCGCGGCGCCAGTCTCGACCGCTGGGTGCCGGCGCTGACCTGGCTCGGTTCGCTGGCCGTGTTGTTGCCGGTGACCGTGGTGGCAGCGCTGTTCTTGTGGCGTGGTCGACAGCGGCGGGCGGCGGGATTCATCATGCTGGCCCTGCTGGGCGCTACCGCCTTGAGCCATCTCGTCAAGCTCGCCGTGATGCGGCCGCGCCCCGATCTGTTGCCGGTCTGGACGGCCATGCCCACCGATTGGTCTTATCCCAGCGCTCACGCCATGCAAATCACGGCGCTGGCAGTGGCAGTGGTTTTCGTCGCCGCGCGCCGGCGTGCGCTCTGGGTCTTGCCTTTGGGGAGTGCCGTGCTGCTGGTCGGCCTGTCGCGCATTTATCTGCAAGTGCATTTTCCCAGCGACGTGCTGGCCGGTACCCTGTCTGCCGCCTTGTGGGTGGGCGGATTGCATGTCTTGATGTTTGGCCGCTCGTCCGCACATGGCAGCAGGCACCTCAATGGGGGAAGGGCATGAGACATAAATTTCTTGGGACCGGCGAGCCGGGTTATCACCCGCTGCGAAAAATCCGCACCATCCTTTCCGGCTTGCGATACGCGGTTGTTTATGACTTCAGCGTTGCCTGGAAGCTGGCCGTTTCGCTGGTGGTGCTGGTGGCGGCCATGTTCGCGCGCGATTGGGTCGATGCGGTCTTGATCATCGTGGTTACCGCCCTGGTACTGGTCGCGGAAATCATGAACAGCGCCATCGAGGCCCTATGCGATTTCGTCGAAACCCGCCACAACGAAAAAATCGGCATCATCAAGGACATCGCCGCCGCCGGTGTTGGCATCGCGATGCTTGCCTGGTTGCTGGTGCTGGGGTTCGAGGTGGAAGAAATGTTGCGCAAGCTGATCTGAAAGAAAAATGGCCACCTGCCGTTTCATCTGAGACTTCCTGGATGTCAAGAATCAGGTAACTCGCCAGCCCCTCCAGTCTCCCCGGCATCGCAGGTTTGCAATACGATGCGGTCGCGGCCGCCACGTTTGGCTTCGTACATCAGGCCATCCGCTTTCTCCAGCAGGGCATCCAGATCGTCTGGCGCGGCCGGGTAGCAGGCGATGCCGATGCTGAACGTCACCGGCCAGCCGCATTCGTCCATTGCGGCTAGCAGACGCTGGCGCAGTTTCTCGACATAGTTGCCTGCCGCCACGCCATCCATGCCGGGCAGGAGCATCGCGAATTCGTCGCCACCGAGGCGCCCGACGATATCGCCGCCGCGCACATGGCGGCGCATTTCGTCGGCAACGCGTATCAGCAGGGCATCGCCCGTTTCGTGGCCGTGACCATCGTTCACCTCCTTGAACTTGTCGAGATCGATGAATACGGCGGTGAAAGGCATGCGCTGGCGCGCCGCTTGCGCCAGGGACCGCCGCCCGAGCTCAAAAAACTCGCGGCGATTCGCCATGCCGGTCAAGGCATCCACACGTGCCAGTCGCTTTTCATTTTCCAGCGCATACCGCAATTGCGCCAGCAGCCAGACGCCGCAAACAGTCAGTGCCAGACGTAGTGCTGTATTGAACAGTAACGGAAAGAAATCGACCTGATCGCTGCCCAGCATGTGGTCGACGACAAGCCACAGCAGCACAGCCAGGCATCCAACGCCATAGCCGGCTCCCGCGCCGGCATACCAGGTCACAAAAAGCACCGGCAGGCTGAAAAAGATATGGAATTCGTAGGCCAACCCGGTGATGAAGTGCAGATAGACGAGTGCCAAGGTCAGCACGACGCCGGCCAGGATCACGGCCGGGCGCTTGCTCGCATCCGCTTGCCAGTGAATTGCTTCGCGCAGTTTCATGGCGTCATTTTTACGTGCCGCCGAAGAAGCGACTGAATGATGCGCAAGCCCAGCTTGCGTCCTTCCTCCAGCAGCAGGGTACTCGACGCAATGGCTGTCGCGAGCAGCCACTCGTTCAAGCTCAGATCGACGGTATCGAAAATCGCCTGTGCCGGCCCCCAATGCACGGCGACGACCTGCAAGGCGACGACGGCCAAAAGTGCCAGCCACAGCTTGCCGTTGCTGAAGAACTGGCGATTGAAGGCGCTGCCGAATTCGGCGCGGGCATTGAAGATGTTGAAGAACTGGAATAGCACGAAGGTGGTGAAGGCCAGTGTCATCGCTTTCGCTTCACCAGAGCTCGCCAGGGCCCAGCCGTAGACCGCCAGCGTGCCGACCGCCATCGTCGCGCCATAGAGCCCGATGCGCCACATCCGTTGCGCGGAGAGAATCGCCGCATCCTTGCTGCGCGGGCGCTCCTGCATGATGCCGGGGCGCGCCGGCTCGACACCCAGGGTCATGGCCGGCGGGCCGTCCATGATGATATTCACCCAGAGGATCTGGATCGCCGTGAAGGGCGTGGCGAAGCCGAGAATAGGCGCACCGAGCACGGTGAGGATGGCGCCGATATTGGTGGATAGCTGGAAGCGCACGAACTTGACGATGTTGTCGTAGATGGTGCGGCCTTCCTCGACCGCGCGCACGATGGAAGCGAAGTTGTCGTCGGTGAGCACCAGCGTGGCGGCTTCCTTGGTGACCTCGGTGCCGGTAATGCCCATCGCCACGCCGATGTCGGCGGTCTTCAGCGCCGGCGCATCGTTCACGCCATCGCCGGTCATCGCCACGACATGGCCCTGCGCCTGCAAGGCCTCGACGATGCGCATTTTGTGCTCGGGGGCGACGCGGGCGAACACGACGCTCTTCTCGACCAGCGCGGCGATCTCTGCTTGAGTCAGGCCACCCAGCTCACGGCCTTCATGCGCTTCGCCCTGCAGGCCGAGCTCGCGGGCAATGGCGGCGGCGGTGACGCGATGGTCGCCGGTGATCATCTTCACCTGAATGCCGGCGGCGTGACAGGTGGCAATAGCGTCTTTTGCCTCAGTACGAGGCGGATCGATGATGCCGACCAGTGCGTGCAGGGTGAGATCGCGCACCCAGGGCTGCAGATCGCCGCCCGGATCGAAAGCTTCGGCGGGGATGACACGCCCGGCCAGTGCCAGCACGCGCAGGGCCTGGTCGGCCAAGGCCTCGTTCTCGGCGGCGAAGCGCGCGCGCGCTTCCTCATCCAGCGGCAAGGCCGCATCGTCCAGCAGATAATGGCCGGCCAGAGCCAGCAATACATCCGGCGCCCCCTTGACGCAGAGTCGCACCGTATCGCCTTCATGATGGAAGGTGGCCATGAACTTGGTGGCGGAATCGAAGGGAATCTCGGCGATGCGTGGCAAATGCTCCAGCGCTTCGTTAGCATCCAGCCCGCCCTTGGCCGCCAGCGTTAGTAGCGCGCCTTCGGTGGGATCGCCGATCAGTGCGCCATCCTTGATACGCGCATCGACGCACAGCGCAGCCGGCAACAGCACATGACGGACATCGGCTGCACCGTCGATACTTCCTTCGCCGCCATAGCCCTCGCCGCTCACCGCATATCGCCGGTCATTGCAGTAGAGGGCCCGCGCCGTCATCTGGTTGAGCGTCAGCGTGCCGGTCTTGTCCGAACAGATCACCGTGGTGCAGCCCAGTGTCTCGACAGCGGCCAGTTTCTTGACGATGGCGTTGCGCCTGGCCATGCGGTGCATGCCGAGCGCCAGCGTGACGGTCACCACGGCCGGCAGACCTTCGGGGATGGCCGCGACGGCCAGCGCAATTGCGGTCATTGCTGTCTGCGCCAGCGGATCGCCGCGCAGCAGACCGAAGACGAACATCAGCGCGACGACGATAGTGGCGATCAGCGCCAGCCGCTTGCCGAGCCCGTCGAGCTGGATCTGTAGCGGCGTTTCGCCCTCGGCGGTTTCGGCCAGCAGCCCGGCGATCTTGCCCATCTCGGTCGCCATGCCGGTGGCGGTAACGATGGCCTCAAGGCGGCCCCGCGTTACCACGGTGTTCATGAACAGCATGTTGTGCCGTTCCGCCAGCGCCGACTTTTCGTCCACCGCCTCGGTCAGCTTGGCCACGGCGTGCGATTCGCCAGTCAGCGCCGCCTCCGCCACCTCGGCGCTGTGCGCCGACAGCACACGCGCGTCGGCGGGTATGCGGTCACCGGCTTCGAGCAGCAGGATGTCGCCCGGCACCAGCTCGGCGGCCTCGATCAGGCGTACCTCGCCATCGCGCCGCACGCGAGCGCTCGGCGCCAGCATGTTCTTGAGCGCGGCCAGCGCTGCCTCGGCGCGATGCTCCTGGAAAAAGCCGAGCGCGGCGTTGAGCAGCACGACAATGCCGATGACGATCGCGTCCTTGAGATCGCCGATGGCGCCCGCCAGAACGGCGGCGCCGAGCAGGATGATCACCAGCAGGCTCTTGAACTGGTCGAGGAACTTGAGCCAGGCCGGCCGCTGCGGCTTCTCGGTCAGGCGGTTGGGGCCGTGAGTGGCGAGGCGACGGGCCGCTTCTGCGGTGCCCAGGCCTTGACCAGCGTCACTGGCAAGCTGGCGCACGACATCCTCGGGTGGGGAAGCGTGCCAGACGGTAGCGGGATCGGTTGGCATGGTGTTCTCGGATTCAGGAATTGAGCGTGGCCCAGACAAAGCTGGCGTAGAGGGTCAGGAAAAAATAAGCTCACCTCTGCGCTATCAGGCCGGCGCGATTCGGCAACAACAGCAGCAAGGCGACAATGCGGCAAGCCAATGTAACTGCCGCACCGAGCTGCATCATCAGATCTGTGGTGGAAAGCGTCATGACCCTGATCCCTGCGCGGGGTCCAGATGCGCTGCCCATTCACGCCATACCGCCCAAGCGACAGCAAGCACGACCGGACCGGCAAACAAGCCGACCAGACCGAAGGCGAGAATGCCACCGAATACGCCGAACAGAACGAGCAGAAAAGGAATGTCGCCAATACTGCTGATGAACATTGGTCGCAACACGTTATCGATCTGGCTTACCACCGTTGCACCCCAGAGCCAAACGCCGATGGCCGCCCCGGTTTCTCCCTGAAGCAGCAGCCAGGCGCCAGCGCTTCCCCATGCAATAGGGGTGGCGAATGGAATCAGTGCGAACAATGTGGTGATAAGACCCAGTATCACGGGTGAGCCCAGTCCGGCCACCCAGTAACCCAGCCCGGCCAGGGTGCCCTGCACAATGGCCGTGAGCAGGAAACCATAAACCACCGCGCGGGTAGTGGTGCCAGCGGCTACGAGATAAGCATGGGTGCGGGGGCCTAAAAAACGCACGAGGACATGGCGTAGCTCACTCACCATGCGCACGCCATCGCGGTAGAAGAAAAACAGGATCATCAACGCGAGTGCGAGTTTGGCAATGTTTCTGCCAAGCCCGCCGGCAAATAAAGCCACTTCAACTGCGTGATCAGTGAACCAGGTTTTGGCGGCGACGATCACGCCTTGCGGGTCGGCCAGCAGCGCCATTCGTTGATGCCCCAGCCAGTCGCCTAGCCAAGGCACACCCGCCAGCCAAGCGGGCAATTCAGGCGGTGCGGCCACGAAAGAACGTATGGCCGGATAGAGCCTCCCTATCTCATCCTGTGCCAGCCAGATCAGCCAACTCAACGGGGCGACCAGCGTCAGCCCCGCCAGCGCCGTCGCCAGGCCGGCAGCCAAAGTATCGTGCCTAGCACAGCGCCAGCGTAACCGTTCCATCAGTGGCCAGGAGGCGTAGGCAATCACCCCGGCCCAGGCCAGCGGCGCCAGAAATGGCGCCATCACCAGAGCGACCAGAGCCGACAGGCTGGCCAGGGCGATCCAGGACGTTAAACGCTGGTAGGGAGGCGGTGTGTCGGACATGCGAGATCAGGCTATCACACGAGGCCTCAGCTTTGCTGGATCCCGGCGATGGCCCAGCCGCGGCTACCATCGAGGGTCTTGCTCAGATGCCAGACTTCGCTAAATGCTTCGGCGGTGGCACCGGCCTCTTCCCGGATCAGGCCGGAAAAGCGCACGCTGGCCATGGCCTGGTTGGCTTCGATGCTGACATCGAGCAAGGTGGCATCAAGCTGCACGACATCAGTCTCCTGGGCAAGCTGATTGCGCTCCTGGAACTGCATCTGGATTTCGGCCGCCATCTCGGGGCTGCAGAACTGGCGGATATCTTCCATGTCGCCACGGTCGTTGGCGGCCTGCAGGCGGATAAAGTTAAGTTTGGCCTGGCGCAGGAAGCCGTCGGCATCGAAGTCGGCGGGGATATTGGCGGCGGCGGCAGAGGCCGTCGCAGCAGCGGCCGTGCCACCGGCGGATGCCGGAATGAACGGTTCACTGGCGCGTGGCGGTTCCATGCCCACAGGCATGCCGGCGTACTGCATGGCAGGCTGTGAGCTGGCCGGCTGACGTTTCTTCAGGAACCAGCGTACGGCGAATATTGCGACGGCGGCCAGGGCCAGCAGCAGCAGCATGTTGGCCATGCCTTCGCCCATACCCAAATGCGAGAAAAGGGCGGCCAGTCCGATACCGGCGGCCAGTCCTGCCAGCGGGCCCATCCAGCGGCTCATGCCGGACTGGGCAGCGGCCGGCGCTGCGGCTGCAGCCGGTGCGGTCGCAGCAGGCGCGGCGGCGGGCTTGGCAGGTATGGCTTCGCGCTTCATCACCGAGGAATCGCGGCTGATGCCGGAGGTTTTACCCCCGCCCATGCGCTTGGCTTCGGCATCCTGAACCATCACGCCGACACCCATGACGACGGCAAACAGGGCAATTGCTATACGATTCATTGTGAATCTCCTTTTGTGAAAAATAATGATGATTTCAGCTCTGTCGCAGAGCGGCAATGCGCTCTTCCAGCGGCGGATGCGTCATGAACAGGCGCTTGATGCCACCACCGCCACCGCCGCTGATGCCGAAGGCAGCCAATTTTTCCGGCAGGGGCGCGGGATGCAGCGAGTTCAGCCGTTCCAGCGCAGCGATCATGTTCTGCCGCCCGGCCAGGCTGGCGCCACCCCGGTCGGCGCGGAACTCGCGCTGGCGGGAGAAGTACATGACGATGATCGAGGCCAGGATGCCCAGCACCAACTCGGCGACGATCATGGTGACGAAGAAGGCCGGCCCCTGGCCTCGCTCGGTCTTGAACACGATCCGATCCACCAGATGGCCGATGACGCGCGAGAGGAACATGACGAAGGTGTTCACCACGCCCTGGATCAGCGCCAGCGTCACCATGTCGCCATTGGCGACGTGGGCGATTTCGTGACCGATGACGGCCTCGGCTTCGCTTTTCGACATCTGCTGCAACAGACCGCTGGAAACGGCGACCAGCGAGCTGTTCTTGCTCATGCCGGTGGCGAAGGCGTTGACCTCGGGGGTGTCGAAAATGCCGACCTCGGGCATTTTGATGCCCGCTGCAGTCGAGTATTTGCGCACCGTTTCAAGCAGCCAGAATTCGGTCGAATTCGACGGCGCCTCAATCACCTGTACGCCCATCGCCTTCTTCGCAGACCATTTGGAAATGGCGAGCGAAATGAAGGAACCCCCGAAGCCCATGACCGCGGCGAAGATCAGCAGCGAGGTGAGATTCAGGCCATTGGCGTTGAGGTAGGGCTCGACGCCCAGCAGGCGCATGGTGACGGACAGCACCAGCACGATGGCCATGTTGGTAGCGAGGAAGAGAAAGATGCGTTTCATGGAGTCTCCTTGTGTCTTGGTTCAGCGTGGCAATGCGGCGGCGGCCGGCAGCAGCCCTTTCAATTCACGGATTTCGTCGCGCAGGCCGTGCATCTCGGCATGCAGGTCGGCCTCGATATGCTTGCGCGCCGCTTCCACGGCTTCTTTCGCATCGCGCTGCTCTGCCTCGTTGTAGCTTTGCATGGCGTTGACGATGATGGCGATGAACAGGTTGAGCATGGTGAAGGTCGCCACCAGGATGAAGGGGATGAAAAATGCCCAGGCGTAGGGAAAGTTCTCCATCACCGGGCGGGCGATGCCCATCGACCAGCTTTCTAGTGTCATGATCTGAAACAGGGTATAGAGCGACCGACCGATGTCGCCAAACCATTCCGGGTGGGCGGTGGCGAACAGGTTGGTAGCGATCACGGCGAAGACGTAATAAATGATCAGCAGCACCAGGGCGATCGAACCCAGCCCTGGAATCGCTGCGAGCAAGGCGCCGACGACGCGGCGCATCGACGGCACCATGGTCAGCAGACGCAGCACCCGCAGCACCCGCAAGGCCCGCAGCACGGCCAGCTGTCCGGTGGCCGGAACCAGCGCGATGGCCACCACGGCGAAATCGAACACGCTCCACGGATCGCGCCAGAAAGCCGCGCGGTGGGCGTAAAGGCGCAGAGCGATCTCGACGACGAACACCGCCAGGATGGCGCGGTCGAGGCCGATGATCAAGCCGCCGGCCACCGCCATCGCGCCGACCGAGGTTTCCAGCCCGAGCAAGGCAGCATTGAGCAGGATCAGGACGATGATGAAGTTCTGCACGCGTGGCTGCTCGATCCAGGCGCGTACCCGCTGGCGTCCGTCGCGGGCCGGGAGGTCGGCCATGTTGGTGTTCGGGCTCATGTCAGCGATGCGCCGGCAAACCCGGCGACCAAGCAGTGAACGCAGTTCATGGCCGCGCTCCGCGCCGTTTCGCGTTGTCACGCCAGATCCAGGCCTGCGAGATCAGCAGGTAGCTGGCGCGCAGGAAGACCGCTGCCGCCGCGGCGAGCAGGATCTGGGCAAGCGGAATCAGGAAACCGATGAAGAGGCCGATCGCCACCCCCATCGCGATGCCCCGCCGCGACCAGTGCCACAGCTTCGGGTCGGCGAGATACGGCGCCAGTCCGCGTAACCGGGAGTTGGCCTCGAGTTGCTTACGAGTGGGCACCAGAGCCCACAGGCGTTGGATCATGGCAGACATCGTTCTCAATCGTCCCCGTTCATGAAGCCGAGCAGGTGCAGCAGGCTGGTGAAGAGATTGAAGATCGAGACGAACAGCGTCACGGTGGCCAGCACGTAGTTGGTCTCGCCGCCGTGGATGATGTTGCTCGTTTCAAAGAGGATCAGGCCGGACATCAGCAGCACGAAGGTGGCCGAGACGGTCAGCGATAGCGCGGGAATCTCGAAGAAGATCGCGGCCAGGCTGGCGAGGAAGGCGAGCAGGATGCCGACCATCAGGAAGCCGCCCATGAAGCTGAAGTCCTTCTTCGTCGTCACGGCGTAGGCCGAGAGGCCGACAAAAATAGCGGCGGTGCCGCCCATCGCCTGCATGACGATCTCGCCGCCGTTGGGCAGGCCGAGATAGCGGCTGATGACGGGGCCCAGCGTGAAGCCCATGAAACCGGTCAGGGCGAACACGGAGAGAATCCCCCAGCCACTGTCCTTGAGTTTATGCACGGCGAACAGCAGGCCGAAGTAGCCCACGAGGGTCAGTATCAAGCCTGGATGCGGCAACTTCATGGCAACTGCGGCGGCGGCGGTGACGGCGGCGAACAGCAGCGTCATCGACAGCAGTAGATAGGTGTTGCGAATCACCTTGTTGGTGGTCAGGACTGATTCCGTGCCGCCGTGCGGCAGGGCGATGGCCTGGGTTCTCGGATAGTTCATTACAGTCTCCTGTGGTTGGAGAAAAGGATGCTCAAAAAGTCGGCGCTGGCGGGACGGCGACAAGCGTTACCTTGATCTTGCCTTCCTCCGTGGGCAGTGGCTGCCGCGCGATCGATACGGCGGGAAAGTCGCGTTGCCGCGCCAGGCGGCGGTCGAGCGTGCGGCCGATGCGTTCGGACGCGCGGTCGATGGCGACGTAAAGATCGGCCTGGGTATCCTCGACGACCAGGGAGGGAGCGCCCTTGAGGCGCACTTCAATACCGCAACACTTGTCCACGCCGCCGCGCGGGCCATTGATATCGGACAAGCGCACGACGATACGCGTGACGATGTCCCGACCATGATTCAGGGCGTAATCGAGACGCGTGGCCACATGCTGGCGCAGTCCATCGGTCAGGGTGAAGTCTTGAGCTTGGATCTGAAGGTTCATGACATTCCTCTGGTTGAAGTGGAAGACGACAGGTGGATTATGGGTGTGCAGAACATTCGATACAAACAGATATAGAGATGCGTTATGATCGAAAAACACGAACAATAAGCCGCCGCCATGCTCAACTACAAACATCTGCATTACTTCGTCAGCGTCGCCCGCGCGGGCGGCGTCATCCGCGCGGCGGAGCGCCTGCATCTGACGCCGCAGACGCTCTCCGGGCAGATTTCCCAATTCGAGGAACGCTTGGGTGTCGCGCTGTTTCAGCGCGTCGGGCGACGGCTCGAATTGACTGAAGCAGGCAAGCTGGCGCTGTCCTACGCCGAAGAAATCTTCCAGACCGGAACCGAGCTGGAAGACTTGCTGAAGAACGGCGCCGAGGAGCGCTTCATCACCTTCCGCGTCGGCATCGCCGACGTGGTGCCGAAATTCATCGCCCATCGCCTGCTCGCGCCGGTGCTGGAGCTACCCGAGGCCGTGCGCCTGGTGTGCCAGGAAGACCATCTCGACCGCTTGCTGGCCGATCTTGCCATCCATCGCCTGGACATGGTGCTGGCCGACCGGCCCATGCCGCCGGGCACCGAGGTCAAGGGCTACAGCCATCCGCTGGGCGACTCGGCGCTCGCCTTCATGGCGGCGCCGGCGCTGGCTGCGCGCCTGACGGGTGATTTTCCCGCCTGCCTATGCGGCGCACCGCTGCTGTTGCCCGGCAAGGACAGCGCACTCCATGGCACCCTGCCGCGCTGGCTGGAGCGGCAGGAAATCCACATGCGCATCGTCGGAGAATTCGACGACAGCGCCCTGATGAAAGCCTTCGGCGAAGCCGGCGCGGGCGTGTTTCCCGCCCCGGCGGCCAGCGTGCCGGACGTCCTGGCCCACTACGCGGTCGTCAGCCTGGGCGAAACGGAAGAGCTGCGCGAACGATTCTTCCTGATTTCTGCCGAGCGGCGGTTGACCCACCCCGCCGCGCGAGCGGTCAGCGAAGGCGCTCGCGCGGGATTGTTCTCCTCCCCGTGACCCCCGCCAGCGTCTGAATGCTGGCGCAAGTCTCCGGCCTCAATCATGCAAATCGTCGATTTGCATCAGATCACCGGCCAGCGCATCGGATGACGCGGTGGCGACCACATCGGACAAGGCCGTGAAGTAAACCCAACGGTTTCCTTAGGCGCGTGGCGACAGCAGTGATTGAGTGCAGTTACCGTTCTCAGTGGTACTCTTACCGGCTGGAGCGCAGGTTTCCATGCACCATTGCGAAAGGTAGATTTCCATGCCATTAAGATGGTTACAAATCAAAGGGGATCCTTCGGTACGTTCTTTTCTTTTCGAGCAACAGCGGGTAGCGAGTCTTCTTGATGGCTCGCTCGATCAGGTGCACGCGCTTGTTGCGGCGCTGCTGACGGATGAAACGATCTATCTGCGTAATGCGGCGGTGAATCTCATCAACGGCATGATCAACATGTCTTTCTCATGTGACGGCACCCATTACATCGACCATAAGACGTTTTTTGCAAAGCTCGACAATTTTGAAACTTTGGACACCGAGACCCCATGACCGAACAGACCTCTCCCACCCCGCAGCACCCGCCCTTTCCAACCATTCGTACCGTACCGCCAGAGCGCCCGCTCCTCTGGCTCAAGCTGGGTTGGGCCGACCTGGTGGCCTGTCCGGGCGCGAGTCTGTTCTATGGCTTGTGCTTCGTGGCAGGCGGTCTGCTCATGGTCGCCACCCTCGGCGGAGCACCCGAGTACATTGCCGCCGTTACGTCGGGCTTCCTGATCGGCGGTCCGTTCCTTGCCCTCGGACTTTACGAGATCAGCAGGCGCCGCGCGCAACAACTGCCTTGTAATCTCCTTGCGACCATGACCGCATGGAAGAGTAACGCAGCCAATCTAGCCATCTTCGCTGCCGTGCTGCTGGTGATCTTTCTCGTCTGGGCGCGCGCCTCGCTGGTTGTCTTTGCCTTGTTCTATTCAGGGGAGGTTCCGACCATGGCCACCTTCCTGCGCCATGTCATTTCCACCGACCACATTGACTTCCTCATCGCCTATTTTGCGGTCGGCGGAATCTTCGCCCTGATCGCCTTCGCCATCAGCCTGGTCTCGATCCCCCTCATGCTTGACCGCGGCCACGATGCCGTCACTGCAGCCATTGTCAGCGTGCGCACCCTGCTGGCGAACATCCCGGCCATGTTCGTCTGGGTCGGCATGATTGCCCTGCTTGGCGGTATCGGATTGGTGACCTTCTTCGTTGGCATCCTGGTCGCAGGGCCGCTCCTGGGTCATGCAACATGGCACGCCTATCGTGACTTGGTGGAATAGTTCCCGGATTGGTCGCGACCATTCCCTGCGGGGCAGTGCTGCTCAGTAAGCGACGTACCGCCAGACTTCACTTACTGGCAAGGGGTTTTTCGGCTCTGTCGCTGGCGTCTTCGTTGTAGGGGAAGCGCACATGGCCATAGCGGATGATCAAAACACCCAGCGTCAGCAGGAAAATCGCCGCAGCCACCGCCAGCAAGCGCAATTCGCTCATTTCCTTGATGTCGAGGATAAGGTAACGCGCCAGTGCCACCATGGCGATATACATCGGGAAACGTACCGGCAACTGTCCGGATTTGAAGTACTGGCCGATCATCGCCAGCACTTCAAGATAGAGAAACATCAGCAGCAGGTCGGCTAGCTGAACCCGGTGGGCGTCAACCATGCCAACGACTTCGTGAAACATCGCCACGGTGGTGGCAATGCCGATGACCAGCAGACCGAGATATTCAATCAGGTCCAGGCCACTACTGAAAAAGCGGCGCATGCGGTCGAACGTGTGTGAGCGAATATCCATGGTGAAGAAAAAAAGGAACTGCCGGTGAAGCCCGGCTGCTTGATGACTTTACCTCAATAGTGCGAATTTGATGATGGTAATTGCGCTCACCCTCGCGTGAAACTTATCGCCGGATCAGTTCCATTTTTTGCTCGGCGGGATTGTTGCGGCTGGCACTGATTTCCAGCACCAGTCGCGGCGCTAGCCGGGCGGCGCGGGCGGCTGCGGCAGCGGCAGCCAGTTCGCGGCGTTTCGCCTGCGCACGCATGGCGGCCACGCGGCGATCAACCGTCTTGAGCGACAGGCTGCGCGCTTGCAGGGCGCGGCGAATGCGCAACAATTCCTCGACGCTCTCCGGCTCCGGTTGCGAACGCAGCGCGGTTGCCGCCGGCGGCCGACTGGCGGCGGCCACGTCGGCCGCGCTGCCGATGAGGCGGGCGGTTTCGCCGCGGTTATATTTAATGGCCCAGTCGAGCGCGCTCTGGCCATGCTCATTGCGGGTTGAACGGTCGGCGCCGCGCTCGATCAACTGGCGGGCGAGATCCTCGTGGCCCTCGTAGATCGCCATCATCAGCACCGACGAGCCGTTGGGACTGCGCGCATTGATGTCGGCGCCCCGTTCGATGAGCATGCCGGCCACGTCGGCATGGCCGGCGAAGGCCGCATAGTGAAGCGCCGACCATTCCTGGCCCTCGCGATCAAGTTTGGCGCCGTGCGCCAGCAACCACTTTACCGCCTCGGCGTTGCCGCGCCAGGCGGCCTGCAGCAGGGCGGTTTCGCCGAAACTGTTGGTCTTGTGGATATCGGCCCCGCGCGACAGAAACAACTCCATCAGCGGGATGTTGCCGATCCAGGCGCCGATCATCATGCCGGTGCCGATGCGGTCGCCGATGAAATTCGGGTCAAGCCCCTCGTCCAGCCACTGCCGCGCCTGTTCGACGTTACCCATTTCCATGCGGGCACCAAAGCGTACCGGGTCGGGCAAGGCGGCGATTGCGGTGTCGAACGCAAAAATAGCGACAAGCAGCAGGATAATCAGGAAACGTAGTGAGGGTGGGAGGCGACTTTTCATGCCATCATTCCGCCAACAAAATTGAACCGGGTTTCTCGCTTTGCCGCTGCCCATTGCGCTTGTTGTGTCGCTCGCCTTGCATCTGATGATATACACCCTCGCTGACTGGGCGGGTTTGCGCGCGCCACGGGAGCCCTTGCCGCGGCAAGTCATCGAGGCCCTGCTGCGCCTGCCCGACCTGCCGCCCGCCATGCTCATGGAGCCGCCGCCCGCCCCCGTGCCAACTGAGCCGGAGGTGACACTGCCCAAACCGGCCACGAGTGCCGTACCGCCAGCGCCGACTTTTCAGCCTACGGCGGTACCCCGGGCAGCGCAGCGGGTCGCCATCGCACCACGCAAGGTCGAACCGATCAAAATTGAGCCACCGCCCCTCTTCTACCCGCCCGAAGCAGTAATGCAGGGCATCGAAGGCGAGGTGCTGGTCGGCGTCGAGCTTGATCCGGCTGGCAATGTTCTCTCGGCCCGACTGGAGCGTGGCAGCGGTTTTGCCATCCTTGACGAAGCGGCGCTCATCGCCGCCCGCTCTCTCAAATCCGTCCCCGGCGGTACCGCCGAGGCCGTGTTCCCGGTGCGATTCCAGCTGCACTAGCCGTGTCGTGGGAGAAGGCACGCCTGCCGCGCCTAAGCGGGGCCGAGGCCGAGCCGGCGGGCGATCTCCAGCGTCAGCGCCGACTGGTTCAGCGTATAGAAGTGCAGGCCCGGCGCGCCCAGCGCGAGCAGGCGCTGGCACAGTTCCGTGACCACTTCGAGGCCAAAGGCGCGGATGGCATCGGTGTCGTCGCCGTAGGCTTCGAATTTCTTTCGCATCCAGCGCGGGATCTCGGCGCCGCTGCTGTCCGAAAACCGCGCCAGCTTGGCAAAGCTGGCAATAGGCATGATGCCCGGCACGATGGGAATGGTGATCCCCAGTGCGCGGCATTCACCGACGAAATGCTCGTAGGCGTCGGCGTTGTAGAAAAACTGGGTGATCGCAGAATTAGCGCCGGCGTCGACCTTGCGTTTGAAGTTGAGCAGGTCTTCGTGCGGATTGCGCGCCTGCGGGTGCCATTCGGGGTAGGCGGCGACTTCGAGGTGGAACCAGTCGCCGGTTTCCTGGCGAATGAATTCGACCAGTTCGTTGGCGTAGCGAAACTCGCCGACGTCGGCCATGCCCGAGGGCAGATCGCCGCGCAGGGCGACGATACGGCGGATGCCGGCGGTCTTGAACTCGGCCAGCAGCGCGCCGATCGATGCGCGCGTCGAGCCGACGCAGGACAGATGCGGCGCGGCGACGTGGCCCTCGCGCTGGATGTCGAGCACGACCTCGAGCGTGCGTTCGCGCGTCGAGCCGCCAGCGCCGTAAGTGACGGAAAAGAAACCGGGATTGAGCGTCGCCAGCCGGGCGCGGACGTCGCGCAGCTTGGTGACGCCCTCGGCGGTTTGCGGGGGGAAGAATTCGCAGGTCAGGTCAGTTTTCATGTTTTGCGTGCAGGAAGAATTCGTGGTTGCCGCCGCCGTTATTGTCCCGGTTGCTGCCCCGGTTGCCCACCCCCGCGCCGGTGATCGGACTATCGAACCAGTCGAGCACGGCAAGGTGGTTGGCGGCGCAGCAGGTGCGCAGTTTGGCTTCGACGTCGGCATAGAGCGCCGTGTCGCGAACGATGCCGCCCTTGGCTATGCCGCCGGGGCCGACTTCGAACTGCGGTTTGACCAGCAATAGCAGGTTGCCGTCCGGGGCGAGGAATGACGGGAGTTGCGGCAGCACCAGCGTGAGTGAAATGAAGGAAATATCGGCGACAACAAGATCGAACAGCCGCTGCCCTTGCCGTTCCGCTAGCGCCGACTTTTTGAGGTCACGCGCATTGATGCCTTCGAGGGACTCTATGCGCGGATCGGCGGCCAGTTTCGGGTGCAACTGGCCGTGGCCAACATCGACGCCGACCACGCGGGCCGCGCCGTTTTGCAGCAGACAGTCGCTGAAGCCGCCGGTACTCTGGCCAACGTCGAGACAGGTCTTGCCCGCCACGTCGATGCCGCTATGCGCCAGCGCGCTGGCCAGCTTGATGCCACCACGGCCGACGTAGCAATCGTCATTATCGGCCCGCACCACCAATTCGGCGCTGGCTGGCAGCAGCATTGACACCTTGCTTACCGGCCCGTCGGCGCCGATGACGCGACCGCCCTCGATCAACCGTTGCGCCGTCGTGCGCGAAGGCGCGAGGCCGAGTTCGACCAGCAACTGGTCGGCGCGCAGGAAACCGGGATGAGCGGCCGCCACGGGGACGGACGGTGCCGGCTTGGGCGAGGGGCGCGAAGTGCGCCGGTGGAAGGACTTCATTCCGGCAACAGCAGGGCACTGAGCACCCAGGAAATCACGCTATAAACGACAGCTCCGACAACACCGGCGCCGATACTGCCAACGCTAAACCCATCGACCCAGGCACTAACCGCCCAGAACAGGGCGCCATTGATGACGAAGATGAAGAGACCGAGCGTCAGCACCGTTACCGGCAGGGTCAGCACCAGCAGCAGCGGCCGCAGAATGGCGTTGAACAGGCCCAGTACCAGCGCCGCCATCAGCGCCACGCCAAAGGAGGCGACATAGATGGATGGCACCAGGTAGGTCACGGCGATCAGCGCCAGGGCATTGAGCAGCCAGGATACGAGCAGACGGATCATTGTGAAATTCCCTCCACGAAGGGATTGAAGACGGCGAAGATGGCGTCCAGTTGATCGAGCCGGTTAGGCATGATGTTGCTCCACCTTGGAGCCGCGATGGCTCCATGGTGGATTCGGTTGCCGCAGCCGTCAATAGCGATAGTGCTCGGTCTTGTACGGGCCTTCCAGCGGCACGCCGATATAAGCGGCCTGCTGGTCGGTCAGCGTGGAAAGTTGCGCGTTGAGCTTGCGCAACTGCAAACGTGCAACTTTTTCATCCAGATGCTTGGGTAGCGTGTAGACACCCACCGGGTAGTCGGCATTGCGCGTGAACAGCTCGATCTGGGCGATGGTCTGGTTGGCGAAGGAACTGGACATCACGTAGGACGGATGGCCGGTGCCACAACCCAGGTTCACCAGACGACCCTTGGCCAGCAGGATGATCCTTTTCCCGTCGGGGAAAATGATGTGATCGACCTGCGGCTTGATTTCTTCCCACTGATACTTCTCGACCGAGGCGACATCGATTTCATTGTCGAAGTGGCCGATGTTGCAGACGATGGCCTGATCCTTCATCTTCGCCATGTGATCGTGGGTGATGACGTGGTAGTTACCGGTGCAGGTAACGAAGATGTCGGCCTTGTCTGCCGCATATTCCATGGTGACGACGCGGTAGCCTTCCATCGCCGCCTGCAACGCGCAGATCGGGTCGATTTCAGTGACCCACACTTGGGCGGAGAGTGCGCGCATGGCCTGGGCCGACCCCTTGCCGACGTCGCCGTATCCGGCAATGAGGGCTACCTTGCCGGCAATCATCACGTCGGTGGCCCGCTTGACGCCGTCGACCAGCGATTCGCGGCAGCCGTAGAGGTTATCGAACTTGGACTTGGTGACCGAGTCGTTCACGTTGATAGCAGGAATCTTCAGGTCGCCGCGCTCGTGCATCTGGTAAAGGCGATGCACGCCGGTGGTGGTTTCCTCGGTAACGCCCTTGATCTTGGCGAGGCGGGTCGAGTACCAGGTCTTGTCAATGGCGAGCTTGGCCTTGATGGCAGCGAAGAGGATGCGCTCTTCTTCCGAGCTGGCTGTTCCCAGCGCGTTGATGTCTTTCTCGGCTTTGCTGCCCAGATGCAGCAGCAGCGTGGCATCGCCGCCGTCGTCGAGGATCATGTTCGAGAAACCGCCATCCGGCCACTCGAAGATGCGGTGGGTGTAGTCCCAGTAGTCTTCCAGCGACTCGCCCTTGACGGCAAAGACAGCAATGTTGTCCTTGGCGATGGCGGCGGCGGCGTGATCCTGCGTCGAGAAGATGTTGCACGAGGCCCAGCGCACTTCGGCGCCGAGCGCGGTCAGCGTCTCGATCAGCACGGCGGTCTGGATGGTCATGTGCAGCGAGCCGGTGATGCGTGCGCCCTTGAGCGGCTGCGCCTTGGCGTATTCCTCGCGGATTGCCATCAGGCCGGGCATTTCGGTTTCGGCGATGCGGATTTCCTTGCGGCCCCAGTCGGCCAGGGCAAGGTCGGCAATAACATAGTCAGTCACAGCGTTCATGGTGAACTCCTGAAGTGTGACCGGGTGCGGGGGGAGGACATATGACGGCTCACCCTACCCGGTGCGGGTTAGGCGAGCGCCGTTGAAACTGTCCGAGCCTGGGGAAAATCCTTGCAGCGCTCCTCGGAAGCCGCGGATTATAAAGCAGGCGGAGATGGCGCGCGAAATGGCAGGCGCACGGAAAAAGTGCTGCCTTCCCCTTCTCGACTAACGACATCGATACTGCCTTGCAGGCGGTCGACCAGCTTTTTCGCCACCGCCAGCCCCAATCCCACGCCGCCCCGCTTGCGCACGATCGCGTTTTCGGCCTGCTTGAACGGAGAGTAGAGGTGTTTCTCGATAAACTCGGGTGAAATGCCGACGCCACTATCGGTGACGTCGATAAGGACCGCTGCCTCAGTGCCCACGCCTGCGTCCCCGCCCCCACCCAATTCCCGCCGCGCCGCCAGACGGATGCCGCCGGCGTCGGTAAAGCGAATCGCGTTATCGAGCAGATTGGCAATGATCTTCTCGACGGCGCGGCGGTCACCCGTCAGGGTTTCCATCAGGCCGTCATCGATGGCAACATCGAATGTCAGGCCTTTTTGTCGCGCGACATGATCGTAACGGTCAGCGGCGAGCGCGAGGACTTCGGCGAAGGAAAACTCTTCCAGGCAATCTTCCGGGCGTGTTGCGTCGATCTCGGTGTAGCCGACAATGGCGTTGATGATGCCGAGCAGCAGGGTTCCGCTTTCCACGATGACGCGGACAAATTCCATTTCCTCGCCGCCGAGTTCCATCATTTCCAGCAACTGCGCCATGCCGAGGATGCCGTTGAGCGGCGTGCGCAATTCGTGGCTGATCGTCGCCATGAACTCCGATTTTGCCTGCGACAATTGCTCGGCCATGTCGCGCGAGCGGCGCAGGCTGGCCGCCGCCTGCGCCTGCGCGGTGATATCCAGCGCCAGCGAAATGATGCCGATCAGGTTGCCCTTGGCGCTACGCATCGGCACGCTGTGCCACTCGCACAAATTCGTCGCCGCTGGCCGTCAACGTGCGGCAGGGGATGCGGCTGGGCGTGTTGTCGCGCAGGGCGATGTTGATGCTTTCAGAGAAACGCCCGTATTCTTCCGGGTGGATGAGGAGAGGCGCCAGCTTATGGCCGATGACGGCATCGCGTGCATGACCAAAAGTCACTGTCGCCATGCGGTTCCAGTCGGTGATGCGGCC
>JFJP01037851.1_pt1 | contig 22173 bp, 13 predicted proteins | sample 431651 | NCBI WGS metagenome assembly JFJP01 (sample SAMN02602958, study PRJNA72255) | Microbial mat metagenome, whole genome shotgun sequencing project. | biome: fresh water; feature: sink hole; material: water; isolation source: purple microbial (photo- and chemosynthetic) mats found in...
CGATCCACAGCCCCGAGCGCCCGGTGCTGAACACGCGCAACGAGGGCATCCGCAAGGCCGTGGAGCTGATCAGCTTCGACAACCTGACCCCCCAGGAGAGGACCCGGGCCAAGAACCGGGAGGCGGCCAAGGTCACGCTCGCCAAGGCCGAGCAGCATGCCAAGCGGGAGAACACGCTTGAGATTGCCAGAAATCTGCTTGCGTTAGGCGTGGACAATGTCACCATCGCCAAGGCAACCGGCTTGACCATCGAGCAGATAGAGCAACTGCGCCAAAATTAGGCGGGACGCAATTGCCCGGCCAGCGATCCAGCGTCCGTTTCCACCCAACAAAAAGACCGCTCCCGGAAGGGAGCGGTCTTTTGAATTTGCGAAGGAATCCTTCTCGGAGCGAGGCGATCACTTCCCGCCGTCAGTCGAAGCGCTCGCGGTGGAGGAGCAGCAGGAGGCGGCAGGTGCCTGCGCGGCCGGTTCGGGAGTCGCGGAGGGAGTGGCTTCTGCGGAGGGCGTCGAGCAGCATGGGGCCGGCTGGCTGCCCAGGGCCGCCTCGGCCACGGGAGCCACGGATTGCTCGGTGGGCTCGAGGCTGGCCGCGTCGGTGCCCTCGGGCAATTCCACCAGCGAGGGCGCCAAGACCAGCGCCACCACCGACATGAGCTTGAGCAGGATGTTCAGCGAAGGGCCGGAGGTGTCCTTGAACGGGTCGCCCACGGTGTCGCCCACGACGGCGGCCTTGTGCGCCTCGGAGCCTTTGCGGTAAGTGACGCCATCGACGGTGATGCCCTTTTCGATCATCTTCTTGGCGTTGTCCCATGCTCCGCCGGCGTTGGCCTGGAAGATGGCCATGAGCACGCCCGTGACGGTTACGCCGGCCAGCAGTCCGCCCAGCATCTCGGCGCCACCCACGAAGCCGACCACGGCCGGGACGATGATGGCGAGCAAGCCCGGCAGAACCATCTCGCGGATGGCCGCCTTGGTGGAAATGGCCACGCATTCCTCGTACTGGGCCGCGTCTTGCGCGTCGTGCAGCTCCTTCTGCTCCTCTGCGGTTGCCTTGGTCGTGTCCGAGTCGTACTTCTTCATGATGACCAGGGCGCGGGTCAGCTCTGGAATGTCCCGGAACTGGCGGCGGACCTCCTTGATCATGTCGTTGGCGGCACGCCCCACGGCGTCCATCGACAGGGCCGAGAAGAGGAAGGGCAACATGCCCCCGACGAAGAGGCCGGCCATGATCTCGGGCTGGGCCAGGTCGATCACCTGCATCTGGGCTTGCTGCATGAAGGCCGAGAAGAGGGCCAGCGCGGTCAAGGCGGCGGAGGCGATGGCGAAGCCCTTGCCAATGGCGGCCGTGGTGTTGCCCACCGCGTCCAGCTTGTCGGTGCGTTCGCGCACCTGCGGCTCCAGCTCGGACATCTCGGCGATGCCCCCGGCGTTGTCGGCGATGGGGCCGTAGGCGTCAACGGCCAACTGGATGCCCGTGTTGGCCAGCATCCCAACGGCCGCGATGGCGATGCCATACAGCCCGGCGAAGTGGTAGGAGCCCAGGATACCCGCGGCGATGACCAGGATGGGCAGAGCGGTGGAGGTCATGCCCACGCCCAGGCCCGCGATGATGTTCGTGGCCGGACCGGTGACCGACTGGCGGGTGATCTTCGTCACGGGCTTGGTGTCCGTGGCGGTGTAGTACTCGGTGATCAGCCCCACGGCCAAGCCGGCCACCAGGCCGATGATCGTGGCCCAGAAAACCCCGTTGGCGTGGTAAACCGTCTCGACGCCAGCGGCGCTCTCGACGACCCACTCGGCGGGCAGCATCCATTGGATCAGCACATAGGAGGCCGCTACCATCAGGCCCGCGGAGATGAACTCGCCCGTGTTCAAGGCTTTTTGCGGGTTGCCGCCTTCCTTGACCTTCACGAAGAAGGTGCCCAGGATGGACATGATGACCCCCGTGGCGCCCAGGGCCAGCGGCAGAAGCACCGGCCCTAGGTCGAACTTGCCCATGATGGCCTCCGCGCCCACGAAACTGGCGCCCAGCACCATCGTGGCCACGATCGAGCCCACGAACGACTCGAACAGGTCGGCGCCCATGCCCGCCACGTCGCCCACGTTGTCGCCCACGTTGTCGGCGATGGTCGCGGGGTTCAGCGGGTGGTCTTCGGGGATGCCCGCCTCGACTTTGCCCACCAGGTCGGCGCCCACGTCGGCCGCCTTGGTGTAGATGCCTCCGCCCACGCGGGCGAACAGCGCGATCGACGAGGCCCCCAGCGAGAAGCCCGAGATCACGTTCAGGATCGTCACGATGCCCCAGTCGGCGCCTATGGCCGAATAGAACAGGAACAGCCCGCCCAGGCCCAGCACGCCCAGGCCCACCACGCCCAGGCCCATCACGGCGCCTCCGGCGAAGGCCACTTCAAGCGCCTTGTTCAGCGACTCCCGGGCCGCGTTCGTGGTGCGCACGTTGGCCTTCGTGGCCACGCGCATCCCCAGGAAGCCCGCCAGCGCCGAGCAGAACGCCCCCACGATGAACGAGATGGCAACGAAGCCGTTCGAGCCCGCCGAGGCCTGGCCGTTGAAGAACAGCAGCACGGCGACCCCCAGCACGAACCAGACCAGGATGCGGTACTCGGCCTTGAGGAAGGCCATCGCGCCAGCCGAGATGCTGCTCGCGATCTTGGCCATGCGCGGCGTGCCTTCCGGCTGCGCCGAGACCCAGCGCGACCGCCAAACGGTGAAGCCCATGCCCGCCAGCCCTGCCAGCAAGATCAAATAAATGAGATTTTCCATCGGGTGATTTTTTGTTTTGGAAGTTTATCGGAATTGGTTTTTTCTTGAATCGCGTTTTAAATTAGAAAAAATCTTAAAAATGACCAAACCCAAGCCGCGCCGCTGTTGCTTTGTGGGCGGAAAGCCTTGATGGTCATGTTATTGCGATGCCTGGGCTGGGCCACACACGGCCCAAAATTGGATCGCAAACGATTGCGAGCCCCCTTTTTCAGACCTGGAAAAGGCTTTCCGGCAAATCATGCACCGGCGGGTTGCGGTGGATGTAGAGGTTGCTGCCCCCCAGGTCGGCCTCCAGCGCGGGCACGCTGTCCAGCCGAGGCGCCGGGACGCCCTGGCCGAAGAAGTTGTTGCCCACGAAGACCCGCGCCTCGTCCCAGAGCCCCGCGGCGATGAAGCTCGCCAGCAACTGGCTGCCGCCCTCAACGATCAGCGACTGCCGATCGTGCGCGTGCAGCCACGCCAGCACCCGCGGGAGCACGCCCTCGAAGCTCTCCAGCCGCACGTGCTCCAGCCCCGGGCCGTCCGCCAGGTCCGCCCGCGTGGTGAAGACCACTGTGGGCAGGCTGCCGTCGAAGACCCGCGCTCCGCGGTCCAGCCGACCCTGCCGGTCCAGCACCACGCGCAGCGGGCTCGCGCCGTGCCAGTCGCGCACGCCGAGCTGCGGGTTGTCCTTCTCGACCGTGCCCGTGCCGACCATGATGGCCGGCTCCTCGGCCCGCCACTTGTGGACCAGCCCCCGCGAAAGCTCGTTCGTTATCCAGAGCGGCTGGATGGGCGTGTCCTTGTCGCGGCGCGCGTCGATGAAGCCGTCCAGCGTCTGGGCCCATTTCAGGATGACGTAGGGGCGGCGCTTCTCGTGGAAGGTGAAGAAGCGCTTGTTGAGCTCGCGGGCGTGGGCCTCGAGCAGGCCCACGCGCACGTCGATGCCCGCCGCCCTCATGCGCGCGATGCCCTTGCCGGAGACTTCCGCGTAGGAATCTTGGCAGGCCACCACTACCCGGGGGATGCGGCTGCGCACGATCAGGTCCGAGCAGGGCGGCGTCTTGCCGTGGTGCGCGCAAGGCTCCAGGCTCACGTAGAGCGTGCATTCGGCCAGGATCGACGGGTCCGACACGCTGGCGATGGCGTTGACCTCGGCATGGGGCCCTCCGTAAACGCGGTGGTAGCCCTCGCCCACGATCCGCCCCTCGCGCACCAGCACCGCGCCCACCATCGGGTTGGGGGCCACGTGGCCCAGGCCCTTGCGCGCCAGGCTCAGGCAGCGCTTCATGTAGCGCTCTTCTTCGGCGGTGAAGGCCGCCGCCTGCTCTTCGATCTTGTCCATTTTCCTGCTGAAGGATTGCTTAGCCCTGCCAAGTTTAAGGAAAATTGGCCGGATTCGGAAGGCCTGGCCCGCGCGGGCGTGTCCTTTTCCTGATTTCCGGCTCCCTGTTTTCCCTTGCCATCGGCTTTTTTCGCCATTTTTCAAGCCAAAAAAAGCCCCGGCCAGAGGCCAGGGCTTGTGAGGTCAGTGCAAGTTGGAGGCTCAGCCCTTGCGGAGCTCCTCGAGGATCTCGAGGATGCTGATGGCGGCCTTGGGGATGGACGAGCCGGGGCCGAAGATGCCGACCACGCCCGCGTCGTAGAGGAACTGGTAGTCCTGGTGCGGGATGACGCCCCCGACGATGACGATGATGTCCTCGCGGCCGAGCTTGCGCATCTCCTCGATGACTTGCGGCACCAGGGTCTTGTGCCCGGCGGCCAGGCTGGAGACCCCGAGGATGTGGACGTCGTTCTCGACGGCCTGGCGGGCGGCCTCGGCCGGCGTCTGGAACAGCGGGCCGATGTCCACGTCGAAGCCCAGGTCGGCGTAGGCCGTCGAGACGACCTTGGCGCCGCGGTCGTGCCCGTCCTGGCCCATCTTGGCGATCATGATGCGCGGCTGGCGGCCTTCGTCCTTGGCGAACTGGCTGACCATCTGGCGGGCCTTCTCGAAGTCCTCGTTGTTGGCGGCTTCCGACGAATAGACCCCGGAGATGGAGCGGATGGTGGCCTGGTAGCGTCCGGCGACCTTCTCGCAGGCGTCGGAGATCTCGCCCAGGGTGGCGCGCTTCTGGGCGGCGTCCACGGCCAGCTCCAGCAGGTTGCCCTGCCCGGTTCGGGCGGCCTCGGTGATGGCCTCCAGGGCCAGGCGGACGGCCTCGTTGTCGCGTTCGGCCTTGAGCTTCTTCAGGCGCTCGATCTGCGACAGCCGGACGGCGGTGTTGTCCACGTCGAGGATGTCGATGGGGTCCTCGTGGTCGAGCTTGTAGCGGTTGATGCCCACCAGGATGTCCTGGCCCGAGTCGATGCGGGCCTGCTTGCGGGCGGAGGCCTCCTCGATGCGCATCTTCGGCACGCCGGTTTCGATGGCCTTGGCCATTCCGCCGAGCTCCTCGATTTCCTGGATGCGGGCCCAGGCCTTGCGGGCGATCTCGTGGGTGAGGTACTCCACGTAGTACGAGCCGGCCCAGGGATCGACCTGGCGGCAGATCTCGGTCTCCTGCTGGATGTAGATCTGCGTGTTGCGGGCGATGCGGGCCGAGAAGTCCGTGGGCAGGGCGATGGCCTCGTCGAGGGCGTTGGTGTGCAGCGACTGGGTGTGGCCCAGGGCGGCGCCCATGGCCTCGACGCAGGTGCGGGCCACGTTGTTGAAGGGGTCCTGCTCGGTCAGGCTCCAGCCAGAGGTCTGGCTGTGCGTGCGCAGGGCCATGGACTTGGGGTTCTTGGGCTTGAACTGCTTGACGATCTTGGCCCAGAGCATCCTGGCCGCGCGCATCTTGGCGATTTCCATGAAGTGGTTCATGCCCACGGCCCAGAAGAACGAGAGCCGGGGGGCGAAGCTGTCGATGTCGAGCCCTGAGTGGACGCCCGTGCGCAGGTACTCCAGTCCGTCGGCCAGGGTGTAGGCCAGCTCGATGTCGCAGGTGGCGCCGGCCTCCTGCATGTGGTAGCCCGAGATGCTGATGGAGTTGAACTTAGGCATCTTCTCGGACGTGTAGCGGAAGATGTCGGCGATGATGCGCATCGAGAAGTCGGGCGGATAGATGTAGGTGTTGCGGACCATGAACTCCTTGAGGATGTCGTTCTGGATGGTGCCGCTGAGCTGGTCGAGGCGGACGCCCTGCTCGAGGCCGGCCACGATGTAGAAGGCCAGCACGGGCAGGACGGCCCCGTTCATGGTCATGGAGACGGACATCTTGTCGAGGGGGATCTCGTTGAAGAGCACCTTCATGTCGAGGATGGAGTCGATGGCCACGCCCGCCTTGCCCACGTCGCCCACCACGCGCTCGTGGTCGGAGTCGTAGCCGCGGTGGGTGGCCAGGTCGAAGGCCACGGAGAGGCCCTTCTGGCCCGAGGCCAGGTTGCGGCGGTAGAAGGCGTTCGATTCCTCGGCCGTGGAGAATCCGGCGTACTGCCGGATGGTCCAGGGCTGCATGGCGTACATGGCCGAGTAGGGCCCGCGGAGGAAGGGCGGCAGGCCCGCGGCGAAGTCGAGGTGCTCCATGCGGGCCAGGTCGTCGGCGCTGAAGCGTCCCGGCACGGCGATCTGCTCGGCGGTGGCCCAGGGCTCGGCGCCCTTTCGCCCGTCCGGGCCTTTGGGGCTGGCGGCGGGCTTGAATTCTATCTTGCTGAAATCGGGTTTCATGGTTGGAAGCGGTTGGTTTTTTGAAATCGCTCGTCGGGGCCGCGGCTCAGAGCGTGAGCCAGTCGATGTTGTCGAGCCATTGGAGGAAGTCGGCGGCGGCCCAGAAGATCCACTCGACGAACTGGTCGAGCAGGAGTTTGATTTTGGCGATCATGGTGCTTGTGTCTTAGGCGATGGAGAGCATTTTCTGATAGGCCTGGAGTTCTTCCAAGACGTTGGATTTCAGGTGGATGAAGTTTTCGATGCCCTCGGCCTTGAAGGCTTCGAGCCACTGGGCTGGGTATCCGGCCACCACCACGACGGCCTTGCCGCCCAGGGCCTGCTTGAGGCGGGGCACCCAGGTGCCGTACTCGTCGTCGGAGCTGCAGGCCACCACGATGTCGGCCCCGGCCTCCAGGGCGGCCTGCGCGGCCAGCTCGGGGCTCTCGAAGTTGTCGTTGTCCTTGATGGCGAAGCCCGCGCAGCCGAAGAAGTTGCTCGAGAAGGTCGAGCGGGCGCGGCGCATGGCCAGGTTGCCGAAGGTGGCCATGAAGACCAGCGGGGTGCGCTGGGCCTCCTCGGTGTTCAGGCGCAGCCGTTCGAAGGCGTCGCCGCCGCGGTAGATCTTCAGCGGACGGCCCTCGTGGTTCTGGGCGTCGCGGTTGCGGGGCGCGCGGTGGGCCTGCCAGTCGATCTTGTCGGCCATGCGTTCGCCGAAGTTGGGGAACTGGTTGGTGCCGAGCAGGTTCTCGCGGCGCGTGGCGATGCTCATGTCGCGCTGGCGGGCCATTTCCTCGACCTGCTCCTGGATCTTGCCGGCGCGGAAGGCCTGGCTGAATCCGCCCTGGGCCTCCACCTGCTGGAACAGCTCCCAGGCCTTCTCGGCCAGGGCGTGCGTCAGGCTCTCGACGTAGTACGAGCCGCCGGCCGGGTCGGCCACCTTGTCGAAGTAGGCCTCGTGCCGCAGCAGGTGCTGGATGTTGCGCGCCACCCGCTCCGAGAACTCGCCCGGCTTGGCGTAGGCCGCGTCGAAGGGCAGCACCGTGAGCGAATCGACCCCGGCGATGGCCGCCGACATGGCCTCGGTGGTGCCGCGGAGCATGTTGACGTAGGGGTCGTAGAGCGTGGTGTTCCAGTACGAGGTCTCGGCGTGCAGGTAGGCCCAGCAGTCTTGCTCGGGCACGCCGTAGGCCTGGAGCACCTTGGCCCAGAGCAGGCGCGCGGCGCGGAACTTGGCTATCTCAAGGAAGTAGTTGCTGCCCACGGCGAAGGTGAAGCGCAGGTGCTTGGCCAGCTTGGCCGGCTCTACGCCCTCCTGGCCCAGCAGCGAGAGGTACTCGCTGCCCATCGCGATGCCGAAGCCCAGCTCCTGGCTGGCCGAGGCCCCCGCGTTGTGGAAGTGCCGGGCGTTGACGTTGAGCACCTGCAAGTTCGGCATCAGCTTCGAGGCCTTGTCGATCATGTTGCGGGCGTTGCCCATCGAGGCTTCCTGCGAGTCCCAGTAGAAATGCCCGGTGGTCAGCAGCTCGCCCAGCGGGTCGAAGTTGAGCGAGCCCCGGATCTGCTTGGGGTCGAGCTTTGCGTAGTGCGACCAGTTGACCAGCAGGGGCAGCAGCTCCATGCCATGCTCGCCGGCCTCGAAGTTCAGCTCCACACGGTCCAGGGCCAGGCCGTCGAGGAGCTGGTAAAGCTCCTGCACGCTCGGCTCCTGCTCCAGCCGGAAGCAGATGGACGTAACGTCCAGCTCGGCCAGGTGGCGGGCCTTGGCGTTGGCCCCGGCGTAGTCGGTTCCCACCTCAAGGTCCTGGCGCACCTTCCAGGGGTTGCCGCTCGGCTGGTGCCCCCGCACGAAGGGGAACTCGCCCGGGGCCGCCGCGAGGTAGCCGATGGGCGAGAGGTCTTCCGAACGGTGGAAGGGCTTGACCTTCAGCCCCTCGATGGTTCGCCAGACCAGGCGGCGCTCAAAGTCGGCGCCCTTGAGGTCCGCCTCGATCTTGCGCATCCACTCCTGGGTGCTGACCGGCGCGAAGTCTTCGAATAGTTTGTCGTTGATGTCGGACATGACGGTACTGTATGTTGGGTGAACAATGACGGAACGACGGACGAAGGCCACTTTGCCCCAGGTTCCGGGGAAAACGGAGCGTCCCGCACAAAAATAAGCCATTCGCGAGCCTTTCCTTCCCCGACAAGCCAAGTTTTTGGGCCTTTCAGCCTAGTTTAGAATGCTTTTGCATAAGCCGAGCCCGGCGCCTTGTCGGCGGGTCAGCGCGCGGCGTGCCAAGTTTTCCGGCCATGCCCGCCGCTTCTCCGCCAAGTGATGGATACAACCTTATCGCTCCCGAAATCCTAGGATTGGCAAGGGTTTCCTGATGTTGTGTTTTGTGGTTCGGGTATTTTACCTCGAAACGCAATTGGGTAGGAAGGCGAGCCTTGGCGCGCAGGCAGGCCAGGGCCAAGAGTCCGAATTATTTTTAACTTTGTGTTCATCCTAAAAATAGCGAAAATGAATTTGGCAATCGAAAATATTGGAACAGTAAAAAAAGCTGATATTCAATTCAATGGCCTTGCAGTTATCGCTGGTGAAAACGACAGTGGAAAAAGCACCGTGGGCAAGCTCCTTTTTTCGATTGTGAAGGCGATCAACCGATACGAGCAGGATTTGAGCGAGAACAAATCCCAAACCGTAAAAAAGCAACTCGAGAAGCTGTATTTCAAGATTCGAAATTCCGTCAACTTCCTCAAGGAAGAGAAGGTCAAGAATGAATTTCATCCAGGCTATTTCGCCAAGCAGCTTGAGCCCTATCTGAGCAAACAGCCCACTTTGTTCGCCTGGGATCATTCCGATGAGATAAGTCAGTTGTTCGCTAGGAAATTAGCCTGTTTTGAGCATTTGGACGAGGAGACCGAAGCCTTCACCCGGAAGGCTTTGGATGAAATCAAGCATAGCATCTTGCAGGAAGAACGAAAGGAAGATCTGATCAAACGGGCTTTGTCGAAGGTCTTTTTTTCAGAGTTCTATTTTGAATTGAGCACCAAGGGAAGTCCTTTTCCCAGCACGATAAAGTTCAGTGAAGGCGAGAATAAAATCTTCGACATTGAGATCAAAGAGAATAGCATTGCATCATTTGTTCTGCATGACGCTTTGTCGTTCAATGATGTTACATTCGTTGAGACGCCGGTCGTTCTGCAAATGTATGATGTGATAAGTTTTGCCGAGACGCTATTGGAAGTCGAGAATGAGGAAACCCGAATCAGGGCCATGCAAAGGCCTAAAATATCCTTGCACATCAAGGATTTGGTCAGCAAACTTGAAAACGCAAGGTATTTCGCAAAAACGCTTTTCCAGGATCAACTGCCCATCCATGACACGCTAAGAAATATTTCAGACATTGTAAACGGACAATTCGCGTTTGAAAAGGAAGACAAGGATTTCTTTTTCCACAAGCAATTTCCAGATGAAAGCCAATTCAAAGTCCGCTCCGTCAATACCGCTTCAGGAATAAAGTCTTTTGGAATCCTTCAGTTGCTACTCCAGGCCAATATCTTGGATGACAGAAGTTTGCTCATCATCGACGAGCCTGAAAACCACCTTCATCCGAAGTGGCAAGTCGAATATGCGCGCCTGATCGTGGAATTGGTGAAAAACGAGATCAACGTGATGGTAAGCTCCCACAGTCCGTACATGATACAAGCCCTAAAATTTTTCAGTGAAAAGGCGGGTATCAAAGAGAAGGTCAACTACTACCTGGCCGAGTTGGACGAAAAGGAAGGCCTTTCTGAAATCAAGGACGTAACCCACGATCTGAACAAAATTTTTCTCAAACTGGCCGAGCCATTGCAAGATCTGGTATGGAAGAAAAGTTACTGAAAAAACTTATGGAATTTGGCTGTGGCAAAGACTACTTTTCCCTGACCGAAATCGGCAAGCTCGACAAAAGCTGTTGTCCAAATTCAAAAATCCAAGTCATTGATTTTGACAAGACAAAAGAATCATACTGTTCGGTTCACGATTTGAAAAATTTGAAATCCTGTGACGCTTTGAAAATGGTTGACGAACCCGAGCGGATTGATTTTATCGAGATGAAAGGGTTCAAGCAATTCATCAACCGGCAGTTGAGCCATGATTTGCCTCTTGAAGAGCAGATTGCCAGCAAAATTTCAGATTTTGACCTCATCGGAAAAATAAGGGACAGCATTTTTATCCTCAATAGCATTGTTTCTTCCAAGGCTTTTGAAATATCGGGAAGTCAGCAGAAATCATTTCATCCGATCGAAAAGAATTTCATTGTCCTGACAGATATTGACATTCAACATGACCCCATCGACCACATCGTCGTTTCACTCACATTTTTAAGCCAAACATCAAGCCTTATCGAGCAAGAAATTTCCAAGCTGTTGGTGGATCAAATCACCCAGTTGGATGTGGCGTCATTTTACAACATCCAGCGCCCGATGCTGCTTTCTTGCAAGGATTTGGATGGTTTTTATGGAAATGATGGAGCGCCAAGCGCATGATTTGCTGTCGCTTTTTTTGATTCAAGAAAACATTCTGAAAATTCGTTCGTTTTCTCTTGAAGGCTCGTAGCCCTGGCATCTTATGCCAAGCCTCGTTCGGATATTTCACCTTTGAAAGCAATTGGGTATGAGGACACGGATGCGGTGGAGAAATCGGTTTTGCTGAATGGGCTAATCTGCCATGTTTTGCTTTCCAAATTCATGGGTCAAAATAAGGTAATAAGGTCATTTTGACTCTGCCAATTGATTTTCTACTAAGGTTTTACCCAAGAATAAGGTCTTGTACCATTTGCTTTCGATCGTGAAATATCCGAAACATCAGCTTTCGACAAAATCGGGCTGTTCCGCCCATCCCGAAGGGATTGGAGGTGGATAGCCCCGGAAGAAATCCGGGGAGCAGAGAACCATCGCGAACCAGAACCCCGCAGGGGTTCAATGCGAAAACAAAGGCCTACCAAGTCATTTTATCATGGTTGATAGCAACTTGGTATGGGACCCGGCAAGCCGTGGATTTTGCCTACCTTTGGCTCAACTAGCCCCAAGCCCATGAATCGTCTTTTTCTGTTTCTGGCCCTGCTGCTCCTGGCCCCATGGGCTTCGGCGGGCAAGCTGCTGCTGGTGGGCGGCGGCACCGAGCAGGACTCGCCACAAGCCTGGAACGCAGAGCCTTACCGCTGGGCCGTGCGCAATGCCGCCAACCGCCGCGTGGCCGTCATCTCGCACGGGCCGTCTTCCAACTGGATTCCCGACTACTTCGTCCGGCACTGCGGGGCCGCCTACGCCCGGGTCTTCGCCCTCACTTCGCGCGACACCGCAGACCGGCAGGACGTCATGGACAGCCTCCTGAGCTACGACATGGTCTTCCTCAAGGGCGGCGACCAGCAGCTCTACTTCCGCTATTTCCGCGGCACCAAGACCCAGCAGGCCCTCGAACGCATCTTCGAGCGCGGTGGGGTCATTGCGGGAACTTCCGCGGGCATGGCCATTCTTTCCGAAGTCGTTTACACGGCCGCCAACATGAGCGCGGCTTCCGCCGATTGCCTGCGCGACCCCAGGCATCCCGACATCACGCTTTCGGGTGATTTCCTTCCGTTTTTCCCGGGCTACGTCTTTGATACCCATTTTGTGGAACGTGGGCGACTTCCTAGGCTCTTGGCCTTTATGGGATATTGGCGGGAAGCCTCGGGCCAGTCGGCGCGAGGCTTGGCTGTTGACGACCGCACGGCCTTGGCCATCGACGAGCAGGGCCTGGGCACGGTCTTCGGGACGGGCGCCGTGAGCATTTTCGAGCTGCGCAGCCCCTCGGGCCTCGGGCTGGGCGGGCACCTGGCGCTCGACTCGGTGGGCGTCGTGCAGCTTGTGCAGGGCTGCTCCTACGACTTCCTGCGGCACGAGGCGCGGGGCCTTGAGGCGATGGACCTGGCCCGCTGGCCCGCCTCGCCCGAGGCCGACTGGCTGCTGGCCGGGCCTTCGGAGCAGGCGCGGGCTTTGGCGGCGCAGGCCTTGGCCAGTCGGCTAGGCCGTCGCCGCGACCCGGTGCTGCTGCTGGCCGCCCAGGAGCAGGACGCCGAGCGGATGCGCTCCGCTGGCGCCCGTTTCCTGCGCCCGCGCCCCGCCGAAAGGGCCGGCCACGACGACTGGGTCTGGGCCGACAAGATCTTCCTGGGCCCCCTCGGCTTGGAAGCGCTCCGGGCCATGCCGCTGCCGTCCTTGGCCGAGTCCAAGAGCGTGGCGCTTGTCGGCGAGTCGGCCTTCTGGGCGGGCCAGGCCCACGTCGCGGGCCTCGACGAGCCCGACGCCGCCTCGCGCGGGCTGGCCAGGGTGGAGGAGGGGCTGGCGCTCCTGCCGGGCCTGGCCGTTTGCCCGCTCTGGCTCGAAGACCCCGAGCGGGCCCAGAACGGCGCGGCCTCGCTTCCCTTCGCGGTGGCCAGCCAGGGCTTGCGCGGGGGCATCTGGCTCAGCGAGCGCGCCGTGCTGCGTTGCCAGACCCGCGACGGCCGCACGCAACTGACCAACTTCGGCCAGACTGCCGCCTTGGCCCTCTGGTGCTACCCCGACTGCCGCGCGGGCCTGGCCGAGCAGACCGACTTCGGCTACCCCGGCGAAAAGCCGCGGGCCTTGGCGGGCCTTTCGCATTATGGCTTGGCCGTGATTCCGCCGGGCGGAACCTGGCTTTGCCCGGCTTGGTGATTTTGTTTCATGGATAGTTCAAATGAAGATGCACAAGTTATTGATTTTCTGTTGGATGGCAATCATGTCATTTTCGGCAATGGCCCAAGGCGGGCCGACGGGCCGTGGCAGCCTGGTGATCGTTGGCGGCGCCTTGGCCAGCAGCAACGCCGACGTCATCGGGCGCTTCATCGCGCTGGCGGGCGGGCCCGACTCGGCGCGGGTGGGCATCGTGCCGGCGGCCAGCGGCAGGCCCGAGAAGTACGCCCGTCTGTTCATCGAGGACCTTGAGCGGCATGGCCTGCCCCGCGGGCGGGTGGTGGTCTTGCCCATCGCGGTGGCCGACGACCCGGGCACGCCCGGCAACGACGAGGCCGCCTGGCGCGACAACGCCGACCGGGCGGAGCTGGCCGAGCAGGCGCGGGCCTGCACGGGCATCTGGTTCCTTGGGGGCGACCAGACGCGCACCACGGCGGCGCTGCTCGACGGGCAAGGGCGGCCCCGGGCGGTCTTGGAGGCCATCGCCGAGGTCTATCGCGAGGGCGGCGTGCTGGGCGGGACCAGCGCTGGCGCGGCCATCATGAGCCAGGTGATGATCGCCGGGGGCGACAGCTTCGGGGCCTTGTCGCTGGGCGTTGTGGACGAGTACGAAGGCACTGGCTCACAAGAGGAAGGGGGGCTTTACCTCACGCAGGGCTTCGGCTTTTTCCCGCATGGCATCATCGACCAGCACTTCGACCGCAAGGCGCGGCTGGGGCGGCTGGTGGTGGCCTGCCTGGCCCATCAGGCGGACTTCCCGCTGGGCTTCGGCATCGACGAGAACACGGCGCTGGTCTATCGGGCGGAGCCGGACGAGCTGGAGGTGCTGGGCGCGGGCAGCGTAACGGTGGTGGATGCCCGCCGGGCACGGCTGGAGGCCCCGGCGCCTGCCACTTCGGCGCGGGGCCTGCGGGTCTCGGTGCTCGGCGCGGGCGACCGCTACTCGTTCGCCCGCGGGCTGCTCATTCCCCAAGCCGGCAAAAGTCCTACCCGCGGGCAGGAATTTGGGGCGGTCTCAAGTCCCTTGGCCACGGGGGTGATGAGCAACAACGGCAGCCTGCGCCACCTGTTGACCTACAACCTGGTGGACAACGCTGCGTCGGACTCGGCGCGGAGCTACCTGTTCGACGCCACGGGCCTGGGCTTCGAGCTGAACTTCCACAAAGATGTGGAAACCCTTGGTTACTGGGGTTATACGGATGGATTGCTGGACAACTACACGGCCTGGCAGGTACTGTTGGACATTCGGCCGGTGCGTGTTGGGGTTGAAGGGCGCTGACAAAGGGCCGTCAAAGGCATGGACGCCTTCGGGGGAAAATGTTATATTTGCCACAAACCCTTTTTGTGCTGGCAAAGCTATGCAGAAAAGCCGCATCGGGCCGTTTTCAGGCCTTTGAGGGGCATTGGGGGCCTGGCTTGGCGCCAATTGTTTTGCCACGCAGCAATCTCAAACCCAATAGTTGCACATTTTTTGCTTATTTTTGTACTCGAAGAACTGACTTGAAACCATTTTGCAAATTCATGAAAAATCAAAGTCTTATGAATACTCACTACAAAGCGATTTTCCTGCTTCTGGCGGCCCTGCTTTTCAGCTCGGGCAAGGGGATCTCCCAGACGGGATTCTCGGCCACTTTCGATGGGACGGATGACTACCTCTCCATTCCGCCCATCACCGACCTGGGGGTAACCTCGGAGTTCACCATCGAGTACTGGTTCAAAGGCACCGACATGCGCTTCGCGTTCGCCAGCTCAAGTGTCGGCAACACCAACAACAACACGATTGTCACCTCGGGTGCTAATTTGCTTTGGAACTTTCGTACTGGTAGTTCTACTACGACTTACGCCGTCATGCCAACGGACATTTATGCAGATGGAAAATGGCACCACTTCGCCTGGACCTTGGTCGAGGGCGGTCTTATGAAGTGCTACATGGATGGGGAGGAGGTCTATAGCCAAAGTACCCCAGCGGCTGGAATCATCAACGCTTCCAACGCGTTAACGATTGGTGTCCTTTCTACTGTTGCAAGCAAGACCTATTTGAATGGCCAGTTGGACGATTACCGTATCTGGTCGGTTGCCCGTACCCAGGCTGAGATTCAGTCGAACATGTATGGCCTCACATCCACACCCACGACTGACTTGCGCGCCGAGTTGTTGATGAATGGCAACTTCAACGATGCTTCTGGCAACGGAAACAACGCGACCTCGTTCAACGGAATCGCGGCCAACAATGCCAACATTCCGTACACCCATTGGGAGGGTACGACTGACACCGACTGGGGTACCGTCACCAACTGGCAGCATCGTGCCGTTCCGACGAGCACCAACCCGCAGTTCGTCCTCGTGGATGATGAGACCAACGACCCCACCGTCAGCGCGCAATACGCTGTCAACACGTTCTTGAGCACAGCCAATGCAGAGGTGACAGTCCAGCCTACTTTCAGCCTGACCGTCGCCGGTGGCATCAGCCACACGGGTTCGTTCATAGGCGATGGCAAGGTCCTCCTTTCTGGCAAGGGCAGTGCTTATGAGCTCTCCGGCACGTTCTCGAACCTTGAGCTGAACGAAGCCGTCGGCGCCGACCTTTCGGCCCACACCACCGTTGGCACCCTGATCGCTGGCGCCAATGGCATCTACCGCCCGGGCAATTTCGACCTGATCCTGAGCGAGACTTCAGGCACATTCGGAGCAACAAACAGCGTAAGGGCCGACATCACCAACGGCACGGGCCGGCTGGTTTTCACGGATTTCGCCAACGGCGAGTCCCAAACTTATCCCATCAGCGATGATGCTGGCAACTACACCCCTGCGACCATCACCAACCAAGATGCCAGCCTGGCCACCGGAGAAGGTTACGGCCTGCGGGTGCAGAACACCAACCATCCCACCTTGACCGAAGCCGATAGAGTCAACCGCTACTTCGAGGTTTCGGCCGCTGGTGGCTTGGGCAGTTTCAACTACGATTTCCGGGGCGCCTACTTGCAGCCTGGCGATGTCAACGGCACGCCGACTGCCACTGGCTTTTACAACGGCGTTGCTTGGAGCGAAGAGGCTCCGGTCGCAGGGAGTGAATTTGTGGCCTATGGTCTCAGCGCGGCGGGGGACATTTCTGCTGCCATGCCCAGCACCTTCGCGCTCTACGCCGTGGCTTCCTTCGATGGTAGCAACGACTATGTCTCCGTACCGGGCTTGACCGATTTGGGAACGATGGGTTCCTTCACCATCGAATACTGGTTCAAAGGGGCCGACATGCGCTTCGCGTTCGCGAGCGCAAGTGTGGGTAACACCGACAACAACATGATTATCACCTCGGGTGCTAATTTGCTTTGGAACTTTCGTACTACTAATAATACTGTGACTTACACCGTCATGCCAACGGCCTCTTACGCAGATGGACAATGGCACCACTTCGCATGGACGATTGTCGAAGGCGGTCTGATGAAGTGCTTCAGGGATGGAGTTGAGGTCTTTAGCCAAAACGCGCCAGTGGGTGGAATCATCAACGCAAACAATGGGTTCACCATTGGTGTTCAGTCAACCGCGACAACAAAGACCTACCTCAATGGCCAGATTGACGAGTACCGCGTCTGGACTGTCGAGCGGACCCAGGCCGAGATCGAGGCCAACCGCTTCCAGCAGATCGACCCCGCTACCACTGGTCTCCGTGCCTATTTCCGCTTCAACAAGAACGCCGAAGACCTGACGTCCAACAACTTGGATGGCACCATGATGAATGGAGCCACTTATTCCACGGCCAGCGTTCCCTTCGTCAAATGGAACGGTTCTTCCGGCACTTCCTGGACCGACAACGCCAACTGGGATTGGGATGCTCCGAGCGCCCCGAACGGCAGCATTGCGGCCAACGCCTTCGTCGCGGGGGGGGCAGCCAACTATCCTTCCACCGCTGGTGATTTGACCCTTGCGGGCAATCTGGTCATTGGTGATGGGGCCAGCATGACGGTCAACCAAGGCCACTTGATGACTGTCAATGGCTTGCGCCTTTTGGCCAACGCCGAGATGACGGTCAAGCCTACCACGACCGCGGTGGACGAGCCCGGCAAGGTAACGGTTACAGGAGCGACCGCGCTGGCCGCAGGTTCCAAGATTACCCTTGAGTCTCCGGGCAACTCCGGGGCTCCCGGTTCGCTGATCACCACAGGCGCCGTTACGGGCGATGGAATTGTCGAGGCCCAGCGTTTCATCCGCCGGAGCATGTTCCATTACTTGGGCACGCCTGTCAACAGCGGCAACGCCAACAGCAATCTTTTCGTAACTTCTTCCAACCCCAACTTTTACGTGTTCAACGAGGCGATGGACTTGGGTGCTCCCACGCCCTTCGCGCAGCCGGAGTTGCAGGCGGCTTGGGTTGCAGTACCTGCGGGTGTTGACATGGACGTGGCCAGGGGCTATGCCTACTTCACATCCAGCTACCCGACCATCAAGTTCATCGGTAAGCCCAACGACGGCAACTACACGGCTCCGCTGACCTTCACCAGCAACGATGACGATGCCATGTACGATGGCTGGAACCTGGTCAGCAACCCCTATCCGTCGGCCATCGACTGGGACCTGGTCTGGGACAACGTCGGAAACTCCAACATGGAACCCACGGTTTACATCAATTACGGCAACGTGGCGGCCACCTACAACACGTCAAGTGGCGTGGAGACCAACAGCATGAACGCCGAGGGGGTCATCCCGGCCATGCAGGGCTTCTTTGTCCTGGCCAATGGGGCCTCACCCGCGTTGAGCTTCGAGGACGCCGACCGCGTGCACCACGAGCAGAAGTTTTTCAAGGACGGCAGCAGCATTCCCAACCTGCTTCGTCTTCGGGTTGTTTCTGGTGAGAACAGCGATGAGACCGTCGTCCATTTCGTGGACCATGAAGCGGCCAGCGTGGCTTTCGATGGCATGTGGGACGCCCACAAGATCATGGGCAACGATGAAAGTGCTCCGCAAATCTTCACCCTCGAGCAGCAAGGCCTGCCCGTGGCGGTCAACTGCATGAACAACGCCGATGCCGAAAATCTCGTGGTTCCCCTGGGCTTCCGCGCCCAGGCAGGCAGCTACACCATCGAGCGTCCGGAGTTCACCTTCGGCAACGGGGCCTCCGTCCACCTGATGGACAACCAGACCGGCCAATTGGTTGACCTGGCTGTCGAGAACAGCTATGCCTTCAGCCACGCTGGCGGACTGGTTGACGACCGCTTCAGCCTGCTGTTCGCTCCCATCGTTACGGATGTCGAGCAGGTGGGTACGGCCAACGCACGGGTCTATGCCCACGGGCAGAGCCTCTTCGTTCAGGTGCCCGCCGCCGCCGCGCAGGTGCGCGTGTTCGACCTCCAGGGCCGCATGGTCAGCAGCTTCCTGGTAAACAGCGCCGAATTGCAGCAGGTCGAGATGGACGCCGCTGCCGGGAGCTACATCGTCCAGGTACAAGACCAGCAGGGCGCCGTTTCCAGCCACAAGGTCGTGATCTGGTAATTCGCCCGGGTTTTGATCCTGTTCCCTCAAGGGGGCTTGGCTTTTGCCAGGCCCCCTTTTTGTTTGCGCGGCGATTTTGACTACTTTCGTGCCCACCCAATTCTGAACCATGACCGAACTCAAGGAGACCGTTTACGAACCGCACGCCCGGACCCGCCTGGGCTGGTTTAGCACTTGGAAGGTCTTGCTGTCCAACGCGTGGGATTCGCGCAACCTCATCTGGCAGCTTTTCCGGCGCGATTTCCTGATGCAGTACAAGAAGTCGTTCTTGGGCATGACCTGGCTGGTCATCAACCCGTTGATCGCCATCCTCTCCTGGGTTTTCTACGACGCCACGGGCGTCCTTACGCCTGGGGAAGTGGGCATTCCCTATCCGGCCTATGTCCTGCTGAGCACCTCGATCTTCACGCTGTGGCCTTCGTTCCAAGGGGCGGTGGCCCAGACGCTGGAGGCGGGCAAGTCTTTTGTGAACCAGGTGGCCTATAACCATGATGCGCTCTTGTTCAAGCAGTTGCTGTCACAGTTCGCCCAGTTTGGGATCAACTTCACGGTCAACCTGGCCGTGCTGCTGCTCTTCGGGGTGGTGCCCAGTTGGATGATGCTGCTGGCGCCCTTGCTCATCTTGCCGCTGGTTTTCCTGGGCACGGCCTTGGGGCTGGTTTTGGCCCTTAGCCAGGTGGTCTTCCCCGACTTCAACCGTTTGGTCAACCTAGGGGTGAGCCTGGTGATGTTCGTGACGCCGGTGGTCTATTCCGAAAAGGTGTCCAGTCCCTTGCTGGCCATGATCGTCCGCTACAATCCGCTGACCTACATCGTGGGGGGCATCCGCGAGGCCATCCTTTACGGAACCATGCAGCATTGGGACATCTACCTCTACCTTACCGGGGCTTTTTTCCTGATGTTCCTGTTCTTTTGGCGGCTGTTTTACGTGGCCGAGGAGAAAGTCATCGAAAAAATCTATTGAGCCATGTCTGAAGTTCTGGTCAAGTTGGAGGGAGTCTCCAAGAAGTTCACCAAGCAGCTCCGCAAGAGCCTCTGGTACGGCACCAAGGACAGCCTGGCGAGCCTCGTAGGGAGGCGTCCGGACACGACCCGCCTGCGCGACGGAGAGTTCTGGGCCTTGCAGGATGTCAGCTTCGAGGTCCGGCGAGGCGAGACCCTGGGGCTGATCGGGCCGAACGGCTCGGGCAAGTCCACCCTGTTGCGGATGCTCTGCGGGGTCTATCCGCCCGACAAGGGCCGAATCACCATGCGCGGGCGCATAGGTGCGCTGATCGCGCTGGGAGCGGGCTTCCATCCGCACATGTCAGGCCGAGAGAACATCCACCTCAACGGCGCCTTGATGGGGCTGACCCGGGCCGAGACCAAGCGCAAGGAGGAGGCGATCATCGACTTCTCGGAGGTAGGCGAGCTGATCGACGCGCCCGTGGCCACTTACTCCTCGGGTATGAAGGTCCGCCTGGGCTACTCCATCGCCGCGCAGATGGAGCCCGACGTGCTGATCGTTGACGAAGTCCTGGCCGTGGGCGACATCGGCTTTCACACCAAGTGCCTCAATTCGATTGCTGAGGTTTCCAACAAGGCGGCAGTCCTTTTCGTCTCCCATGCCATGCCGCAGATCGCTCGGGTATCCCATTCGGTCCATCTTCTGGTCAAAGGGAAGACCGTTCTGCATACCCAGGATAGTGGCGTGGCCATCGAGGCTTACTTAGGCCTTTTTCAGAGAGAAAAGACCATGGAGGTTGCTGGGGAGGTCAACCGAATCGAGTCAGTTGACCTTATGAGTGGCGTGTTGTCGCAAGGTGGGGTGTGGCTGTGCGAGTACGGAAAGGCGATGGTCTTGAAACTGGTGCTGCTGATTCGAGAGCCGATTCGCGGGCCCATTATTTTCACGAATTTCTTTGACAAAGACACGAAAGTGGTGGCCCAGAGCTATAATGTTGCGATTGGTCTCGAATTCGGGCCTGGAAGGCACAATGTCGAAATCACAATTCCGAATTTGTATTTTTCGGCCGGCTCTTTTTCGCTCGGCTTCACCCTGACCGAGCATGTCGATGGGGTTCGTGGCCGAATTCACCACCAGCTTCTCCATGCGCTGTCTTTGCAGGTCATTGGCATCGAGACCACCCACGCGCCCGTGACCCTGCCTTCGGTCTGGAGGTTCGATTCGGTTTGAGAAAGTCCGCACCCATCCTGGCATAAGTCTCTAGGCTACGTAGCTCCTGCTCATCCTGCAGGCCGATGTCCGGCCTTGGGAGTCCGCTTGATGCCAGGTTTTGTGCTTGTTGGCTTTTTCACATCTTCGTATCCATTGGAAACGCCTTTTGAACAAGGTTTGATCTTTTTAGTTCCTCAACCTTTTTTGTGGAAACAGAATCCAAGGGCAACAGAAGCCAGAAAATATCCTGAATTTCAATGCCTTGTCCGTTATCATCCACCCAATTCGTGCCATTTGCCTTACCAATCCATAAAAATTTCCAAGAACCAAGTTTCCACCAGAGGCTGGGCCGGCGATCCTCGAAGATGCCGCGTGATTTGCTAACTTCGCGGCAATACCGACCCATTCGCATGAACAACCTGCCCATCGCCAAGACGGAGCTCCGGAAGATAAAGGAAGGCGGCTGCCTCTACGCGGACAAGACCCGCTTCATCGCCGAGCTGGTGTGGGACAACCACAAGTACTACTTCCTGTCGCGGCCTCGGCGCTTCGGCAAGTCGCTGCTGCTGGACACGATGCGGGCGGCCTTCGCGGGCGAGCGGGAGCTTTTCGCGGGCCTGTTCCTGGAGGGCAACTGGGACTGGGAGGCGCGCCACCCGGTGGTCAAGGTCAGCCTGGGCGGCGGCGGCGTCAAGGACGCGGAGGAGCTGCGCGCCAGGCTGGGCGAGCTCCTGGCCGACAACGCCGAACGGTTCGGGGTCGAGCTCGACCGGCAGAGCGTGCCCGGGCGATTCCAGAAGCTGCTCTTCGATCTGAAGGTCAAATACAAGCGGAACGTGGTGGTGCTTGTGGACGATTGCGACAAGCCACTGATGGACAACATAGGACGACCAGGAGCCGAGGCCATCCGCGACGTGCTGGTGAGTTTCTATTCGGTGCTGAAGAACTCGAGTGCGCATCTTCAGTTTGTGTTCCTCACTGGGGCCTCCAAGTTCAAGAGTGTAAGCGATTTCAACGGCCTGAACAACCTGACGGACATCTCGCTGGTGCCCAAGTACGCGGACATCTGCGGGATCACGCAGGCGGAGCTGGAGACGGTCTTCGCGGAGCGGCTACCGCTTCGGCGGTAGCGGGCTCTACAACCCTAATGGCCTGCTCAAGTTTCTGGAGGAGAAGGTGTTCAAGCCCTACTGGCCCACATCGGACCTGCCGACCTCCTTGCTGGAGCAGGTGCGCGAGCAGCGCTACTTCCTGCCCAACCTCGAGGCATTGTCGATCGAGCGGCAAGAGCTCGGGGAGTTCGACCTGGACCGCGTCGACCTGAGCGCGCTGCTGTTCCAGACGGGCTACCTGACGATCAAGGGCGAGCGGGAGGTGGG
>JFJP01000293.1_pt1 | contig 22168 bp, 13 predicted proteins | sample 431651 | NCBI WGS metagenome assembly JFJP01 (sample SAMN02602958, study PRJNA72255) | Microbial mat metagenome, whole genome shotgun sequencing project. | biome: fresh water; feature: sink hole; material: water; isolation source: purple microbial (photo- and chemosynthetic) mats found in...
GCCTTCGCGGTGCATGACCACCACCAGGGAGCACTGTTCGGAGGCGCCCATCATCAGGATCCAATGCTGGTCGGTGCAGAAGGACACCTGCTCGATCTCGCCCTTATCGAACTCTTCGACGGCCTGCTGCAGGTGGCGCTTGACCACGTTGCGATAGGCGCCCAGAAGCTGAAGGGCATCGTTCGGCACCTCGATAGTGCGCGAACAGATGGGCTCTCCATCCTTATCGTTGAAGGTGGCGGCGATCGATTCGGGAATCCGTTCGATCAGACGGTCCAGAATCTCCTGGAAGGGCATTGGGATACTCCAAAGGGACGTCGATCCATCATGCCCACATCAAATCCCCCGCGCTACCTGCAGGATCCAGGTGCCCGCCAGCAGCAGCGCTGCCGCGATGCGGACCCAGCGCCCCTGAGGCAGCTCGGGGTAGGGATCACCCCGCCAAGCCCGGCGCAGATCCCACAGGACACCCAGGGGCGAGAGCAGGGCGAGGATGGCCAGGACGGGATGCCAGTGGAAGGCCTCACCCAGGTTCCCCCCCACCAAGGCCAGTCCACAGCGGGTTCCCCCGCAGGTAAGACAGGGAATTCCCAGGGTGGCCTTCAGGGGGCAAGGGGGAAGCCCCAACGGGAAGACTTCCAGCACCCAGGCCAGCAGCGCGAACGCCCCGGCCCCCCCCAGGAGGGTCAGAGCCAGCCAGGGAACCCGGGCCGCCGACCTCACGCCAGGACCGCCACCAGGAACAACACGCAGAACCCCACCGTGGCACCCAGACAGCAGGCCGCCAAGAGTGCATGGAGCACCGTGGCCACCACCCCCTTCCAGACCGGGCACCGATGCCAGGCTGCCAGGGCGAAGCCCCGCAACACCCAGAACCAGATACCTACGGCAGCCAGGGGCAGCGCCAGCACCCAACCCAGCAGGGGCACCAATCCCAGCAGACCCACCGCAGCCCCGAGCGTCCCCACTGTGAGGGCTTCCGCTTCGGCCACGAGGGTGACTTTCAGCCCCCGGCGGCCCTTCAACCCGCCCAACATCCACAGACAGCCGTGATCCCAGACGGCATCATGCAGCCACAACCCCAGCACCCACACCGGCGCCAAGAGCACCAACCAGGGCAGCACCCGAGTCAATTCCGGAAGTTCGGGCAGATCCGCGATGAGCATCCGCCAATCCTCCAGGGTCAGGGACAGGGGCAGGAGCTTGATCCAGTCCGCGGCTGCGGCATCCATCCCCCGGAGGCTGGCGAAGGCCACGCGCAGGCTCCAATACCCGACAACCAGCTCGATGAGCACCAGGGGGGAGCGCAGGAGCAGCATGGCTCCCATGGATGTCCCGAGCAACGGGGCCTCCGCCGCCCGCTGACGAAAAGCCTCAGCAGGAGAAACGGCCCGACTCCAGAGATCGAGAAAGGTGGGCACCTAGGCTTCCCCAGGCCACGCTGCCAAGGTGGTGAATCCCAGATAACCCAGGAGAGGCTGTGGCGAGATATAACCAAATAGACCCATGGGACCACGCTAGCCCGTAAGAACCCGGATGAAAAGATGTCCGAGGTTCATTCCCTGGATCTTTCAGTCCGAAGAGAATGAAGCATGCCGATTCTCGCCCGAGTGGCCCCACTCACCCCCCTGGACGCCCTGCGGGCGTTGCTAAGGGAATTCGCAGACGGGGACGCGGGATTTCAGGTCCGACTGACCCAGACCCTCCAGGGCCTGCGGAAGCAGGCTCTGCCAGTGATGGGGCCCATGCTGCGCCCCGGATCGGCCCCCAAGGGCCTGCGGCGTCTACTCTTATCCCTGGTCACCCGCTTCGACTGGCCCGAATGGGCGACCTACATTCGGGACGCCTTGCTCCAGGAATCGGATCTGGGCCTTTTCGATGAGGGCTGCGCGGCCCTGGGGCTTCTGGGCACACGAGAGGCTTTCGAGGCACTGCAGGAACTGAAAAAGGCCCGCCCTGACCCAGATCGGCAAGTCATTTTGGCCCGGGAACTGGGTCTGTACCTTGCCCAGCAGCCCTTCGCTCACTATTTCGGGCGGCTGCTGGAGGGCTCCGGCAATCCACGATTGGCTACCCAGGGCGGCCGAGTCCTGGCCTCCATGGCTGGAGTCGAGCACCTGCCGGAGCTCATCGAGGCACATCAGAATCCCGACGAACTGGTCAGCCGTCTGGCTCTGCGCCTGCTCTCGGGCATTCCTGGGCCAGAACCCACCCACTTCCTAACGGAACTCCTGGACCGGAGTGCCGAGGAGCTCCTGGACAATCACGGACTCCAGGAAATTCTTCGCAAAACCCACAACATGCCCCGGGGCACCGCACGGGAAGAATTCTGCCGCCTCATCGCGGAGCGCTTCGGCGAGCGCATGCCCGAGGCCGTGAGGGCCCTCCTTGAGGCCCAGACGAAGCCCTCCGAGGAACTGGACGCTCCCGCGCTCCTGGAGCCCTTCCATGGTGCCCAGCACGGCTCCACCGAAGCCTTTCTGGTGGAGGCTCTCGGGCTCCTCATGGAAAGCAAGGTCGCCCGCTATTCAGCCTTCCAATCCGAGCGTTCGGACGCTACTGAGCATCGCCAGGAACAGCTGGGCGCCACCCTGGACCAGACTGCGGAAGCGCTCTCCCGGCGGGTGGACCTGGGGCTGGCTACCGCCGGAGAGGTGCTTCCTGCCCTTGCGGGCCCCTTCCGCTTGCGGTTGGGAGGCGATGCCTTCATCCATTCGTTCCTGCGGCTCGTGGCGCCCACGGAGGAGGCCCTGCTTGCCGAGATTCTCGCCGAACCAGAGCTTCGCCGACGTCAACGCTGCATCGATGCCATCGGCAGCCGGGAGGATGACGCCTTCACCCCCTTCTTCCTCAAGGCCATGCAGGATCCCATTGTCGAAGTGGGTCAGCAGGCCAGCCACCACCTAGGCAAGCTCCCCAGCAGCCTGCCATCCCTCATGGCCCAATTCGACTCTGGTTTTCCGGATCAGGTGCGCAAGGCCATCTGGGCCTTTGGCGAGAACCAGACCCGCGAGGCTGCCGGCCCCCTCCTGGCCTTCCTTCAGAAGGACCAGCGCGACGAACTCCTCGTGGAGGCTGTGGATGCCCTGGCCTACATCCACAAGCCCGAGGCCATTCCGACCTTTCTGGAACTGCTCCATGATGGCAAGCCCCTGGCGCTCCAAGTAAGTCTTGCCCGCGCCCTGGGTGCCCTGGCCCACACCGAAGCCTCCCTGGGGTTGCTCCAGAAGGCCCCCCAACTCAAGCATCCCCAAGTGCTCATCCTCTGCCTGGAGGGCACCTTGAGCGCTTTCCCCGGCTTTGAGCGGCCCCTGCCCCTGGAGCATCTGCCCGCGCTCCTGGCCCTGGTGGAGCGCTGCTGCGATGAGCGGGAGGGCGAGGGCCAGCGCGTTCCTACCATGTTGGCGATGCAGGACCTCTATACCTTTGATCAAAGCACTTACGAAAAACTCAAGGATCGGTTTTCGGATTTCCTCTTCGATATGCGAACCAAGGAGACCTGGGATCGAGACAGCAATGACCGAGTAGCTGGAGTCGTCAAGGAACTCGGTCGGCGCAGCTCGAGCCTGGGACTGCTCGCTCGGAAAGAAGGTGAAATCCAGGCACTGATCCAGAAGATTCCCGAAAAGGGACCCCGCCGAGCCGAGGCCCTGCTGGCCCTGCGGGAAGCCCTTTCCGATCCCGAATTCATCATCCGTCCCGAGCTCGCGAAGAGCCTCGCCCAGATGGTGCTCCAGGATCTCGCAAAGCCCCACGCCGAATGGAAGGAGCAGGCCCATCTCTGTGAGATCGGTGGGCTCACGCGCCAAGCCGAATTGGTGGAACCCGTGCGCAGCATCTACCTGAAGGCCTCGGGTCTTGGCCTCAAGAGCGCCGCCCGCAAAAGTCTGCTCCAACTGGGACTCTCCGAGGCCGAGGTGGACCGTAAGCCTCCGGTCCAAAGCATCCTGGTGCTCGAGCCCAGCGCCTTCTTTCGCAAACGTCTGGCTTCGACCCTTTCGGCTTCGGGGCAATGGCGGGTCCAGGAGGCGGGAAGTCGCTCGGAGGCCGAGACGCTCCTCGGCACCTCCCCTGTGGATCTGATCATTTCCGAAACTCAGGACGCCAGCGGCGATCTGAGCCTTTGGCTCGAGCAACGGTGGAACCTCGGGCACTGCCGGGCCGTGCTGTTCTCCTCCTCCAGCCGGGATCTGGGACCGCTCTCCGAAGCTCCCTGGGTGGAGGGCACCCTCTTCAAGCCTTACCCCATGGAACAGCTTCTCCGGGTCATCGAGGGCTGAGCCGGGCTAGAATTACACAGATCCAAATTCCCTGTTCTGAGGCCCCTATGCCCCTGTCCTTCTCCCGGATCCGCTCCGCCTCCCTGGCGCTGGCGGTTGTTGTTGCGCTCAGCGCCCAGGATGGAGACCTCGCCGAGCGCCTGTTCCACTCTGGAGAACGGGCCTACGCCGCCAAGTCGTACCCGGAGGCCCTGGAGACCTGGGGGCAACTGCTCCAGCAGGCCCCGCAATCCACCTTCGCCGCTCGCGCCCTGCTTCGAATGGCCCAACACCAATTGACGGTGGAGCGGAAACCGGAAGCGGCTCTGCCCATCCTCGAGCGCCTCAAGACGGAGCACATCAAGACACCCTGGGCTGCGGACGCCATGTTATTGCGGGGCCAGATCCTTGCGTCCCAGGCCCACAAAGCCCAGGATCTGCGCGAGGCCATCGGCGAATTCAACCGAGTGGTGGACCTCTTTCCCGACCATTCCGCTGTGAAGACAGCCCGCTACCACCTGGGGCTGGCCGCCAAGCTGCAGGGTCAATGGGCGCGAGCCCTGCAACATTTCACGGAGGTGCTCCGCCTGGACCCCACTTCCATCATTGCCCCTGAAGCCCAGTTCCAGGCCGCGGAACTCCTTGACGTCATGGGGGATCTCCAGGGCTGCCTGCGGCTTCTGCAGGGTGTGCGCATCCGGTTCCCCCAGAGCCCCGCCGCCCTCGAAGCGGAGTGGCGCATCGCCGTGCGCGTCAAACACCGCCTCCAGAAGCCTCCCCTCGTCTCCACGGGTCCCTGGCCTCAGGGCAAGGTCAAGTGGCTAAAAACTCCCACATTGCTGGCCATGAGCCCTCTGGGAGAACCCTGCATCTACCAGGACGATCTCGACCAGGCCTTCATCCTTCGCGGAACGGAACTCACTCCTCTCGGAGCTCCCGCCAAGGGCGCCAAGGCCATGACGCTGAATTCCGCAGGTGTGCCTTGCTTGGTGAGTCCGAAAACAGGGATCACGACCGTGGAGGGTGTCGCTCCCATCCTTTCGCCCAACCTCGCGGCCCCTACGGGTGCCTTCCTGGATGGCTGGCAGAACCTCTGGGTGAGCGATGCCAAAACCCCTGCCATCACGCTGGTGGCCGGGGATGGAACCAGCCGCACCCTGCCCTCTCCTGCCGCTGCGGCCATGGCACCTCTTCCCACAGGTGGCGCCGTGCTGGCCTCGGATGCCAACCGCAGTCTGCTTTTTCTGGATGCCACCGCCCAACCCCGTCTGACCGTTCCCTACGGCAAGGATCTGCCCACTTCCTTCAAATACGTAATTTCTCTCTGCACCGACCCTACGGGGAATATCGCCGCCATCGTGGATGGTGACTTCGAAGGTGTGGTGGTCTGGGGCCCAGACGGAGCCCTGCTGCGGCAGGCGACCTTCAAGGCGCTTGGTCTTAACGGGAAATACCGCGCCATCGCCCTCGACCGTCAGGGCGGCATCCTCCTGGCGGACCGCTCCAATGACCTGCTGATCCGGCTGAACTGAGATGCCCATGTATTTCCATCGCTGCCTCGCTCCCATCCTCCTGCTCGCGTCTCTCTCGAGCCCATGGCTTCGGGCCCAGGATCCGACCCTGAAGGAAACCTTCCAGCAGGCCAAGATCCTGTGGGCCACCCAGGGGGACCGGGATGGCGCCTCGGTCAAATTCGAGCAGGTTCTCAGCGCCCTGGAGCCCAAGGGCAAGGCCCTCGAAGGTGAATGGCTGCAGATGCTTAGCGAGACCTACAATTGGCTGGCCGTCCTGGACGACCGGACTCCAGCCCGGAAAGCCCGAACCCCCAAGGACCTCGAGGCCCTGATCGACCTCAACCCCGATTTCGACGTGGACCGCAATATCACCAATGCCCGCCTTCAGGCTCTATTTGAGACCCTGAGGGGCACCAAGCTCGTGCGGGTAAAGCTGCTCCTTGAGCCCGAGGGGGGAACCCTCACGGTAGACGGCCGCACCCATAGCAACGCTCTTAAGTTCCTCCCTCCAGGCAGCCGCCGAATCACCTATGCCAAGGCCGGATTCCAGAGCATTGAGCAGCAGGTGGAACTCGCCCTCAAGGAACCCAAGACCCTGGAGATGAAGCTCACCCGAGTCTCCAGCACTGTCACGCTGTGTACCTCACCCCAGGGCATTGAAATTCTCCTGGATGGTAAGAGTCTCGGTTCCTCCACCGGGATCGCGCCCCCAGAACTGCGGCCCCTCGCCGAAAAGGCGGGGCTGAGGCTCGAGGAACTGTCTGGCCCCTTCGTGGTCGGCGAGCTCACTGAGGGCAAACACATTTTGGAATTCCGAGCGCCCTGCCACCGCCCACGCCGCATCGAACTGGATGCCTCCTTCTCCGCGCCATTCGCCGATCATGTTCTGGAGGCCGTCAAACTGGAGGCCAGCCGCGGCCTGCTCTCCGTGAGCACCTCCAGCCCGGGTGGTGAGCTTTGGCTCTCAGGCAAAAGCTACGGCCCGGTGCCCGTCAAGGATCTCCAGGTGTGCAGCGGCACCTACGACCTCCAGGTGCGCTTCCCCGCCGGGGGTTTCACCCAGCGGGTGGAGGTTCCCGAAGGCAAGTCCTTGCAGGTGGAAGCGCGCCCCAAGGTGCGCATGGCCTTCCTGGGCTTCGAAGGGTCTGAGGATTTTGCCGGACGCGAGCGGGTACTGGGACAACTCGAAGCCTTCGGAGAACGCCTATCGACCCTGGCCTACTTGGTTCCCGTCAAAGGCGAAACCCCCCAGGTTGCCCTGACCCGCATCAAGGCCAGCGGAGAGGCGGAACTCACCCTGGTGGCGCGCCCCGTGCCCGGGAAACCCATCCACGAAATCGAACTGGTGGTCTCCACCCTTCAGGGCGAAGCAGATCGCAGTGTGGTCAAACCCCTTGAACAGGACCCCTTGGCTGCTCTGGCAGACCGGCTGAACCGGATGCCGCCCCTCAGTGAGACCTGGGTTGGGCTTGACCTTCTGGACCTGCCGGGAGAAGCCGGTCCCTGGGTGCTCCGGGCCGACGAGGCTGCCCTCGGTGCCGGTATTAAGGCGTCCCAGGCCATCACCCAAGTGAATGGCAAGCCTGTCCCCGACATTCCCGCGTTCCGCCAAGCCCTGGTCGAAGCAGAGGGAGACCAAGTGTCGGTGACCCAAGGCGGACCCCCCGTTCCTCTCCCCCTTGGCCAACAGGCCCTCGAAATCCCCCTGGACGCTTCAGACCTCTGCTACCCCTTTGTGCTGGCCGAGCTTCGTCTGCGCTATCTCGGTGCCAAAGGAGACACGGCGGGCTTCATCCGTCTGAACCAAGCACTGGCCCTCATGCATTTCCGCCATTATGACCGGGCCTTGGAGGTGCTCCGAGACGCACGGGTCATGAACACGCGGGGGGTCAGTCAAGGTACCCTCGATTTCTACACCGGAATCTGCCTGCTTCGCCTGGGAAACGTCTACACTCCCGAAGCCATCCAGGCCTTCAACCAAGCCTTGAAATTCCCCCATGCAACCCTCTTCGGTCCAGAAGGCCCCCTGGTAGCCCCCTTGGCCAAACAGGCCCTGGAAGACCTCAAACCCTGATTTTTCGGAGAACCACCATGATCACCAACAGACAGCAGCGCGGCGAAGGCAAGATTGGCTGCATCGTGAGCATACTCATCATGAGCGTTGCCGTGGCAGCGGCCATTCGAGTGGTGCCGGTGCTTTTCTCCAACAACGATTTCCTCAACTCGGTGGAAAGCATCGCCGGACGCGCAGCCATCATCCCCCTGCCAGGTATCGAGGCCCAGATCAACCAGAAGGCCCGAGAATTGAACATCCCGGAAGCCCTCGCCCCAGGAGCCATTGTTGTCACCAAGTCCGGGGATAATTTCCAAGGCACATGCACTGTTCGCCTCAATTACACGCGCAATATTGATTTCTACGGTATTTTTTCGTTCCCTTACAAAACGGAAACCGTCAAATCTGTACCCATTATGGACGCCCGCTAGCCCCTTGCACTGCGCTCACCTTCCCGGCACCTTTGGGGGATGTTCCAACTAAAGAAGGATGTTCTGCCTGCCGGGAAGCCCTTGGGCGATGTTCATGTACCCGGTTCGAAATCCGTCACCAACCGCGCACTGCTTCTAGCGGCTCAGTGCCATGGTATTTCGTATCTCAGGGGGGGCCTGGAGGCTGAGGATACCCGCTGGATGCGGGAGGCACTTCGTGGCCTGGGGATTCCAGCAAAGGAGACTGAGACAGGCTGGGAGATTCATGGAGGCACCAGACCTCGGGCGAATGGCCCAATCTGGCTAGGCGCCTCCGGCAGCACCCTGCGCTTTCTCCTGCCTTGGCTGGCCCTCCAGGCAGACGGGCCCGTTGTCCTGACGGGAGAACCCCGCCTGTTCGAGCGGCCCCTGGGGCCCCTCCTGGAAAGCCTCATCGCCCTCGGAGCCCGATGGGATGGGCGTCCAGAAGGAGGTTGCATACACCCAGTCTCGGTTCCGCCACGGCACCTGAAAATGGCTGTCGATGCAACCCTTAGCAGCCAGTTCGTCACGGGCTTAGCCCTGGCCGCCGCAGGGCTGCCAGAGGGAGGAAGCCTCAGATGGGAGGGTGCTACCGCTTCACCCAGCTATCTGAAGCTCACCGCACATTGGCTGGAGCGTTTCGGCTGTCCTTCAAGACTCGGTGCCACCTCGTGGGAAATCCCCGGCGCTTGCCTTCGCCCCGGGCCACTCGCCCTTGCGGCCGACTGGAGTGGGGCCGCGGCGTTCATCTGCGCCGCCGCAGTCACCGGCCGTTCCATTAGCGTGTCGCCGCTGGATATGGGCGATCCCCAGGGAGATCGCGAGCTGCTGGACATCCTGGGAGCCGCTGGATGCCGCATTACCTGGGAGGGACAGACCCTCACCGTTGCAGGTCCCCTACACCGAGGCCTCGAGGCGGACCTCACCAATTGTCCGGATCTGGCTCCCGTCCTCGCCGCCACGGCAGCTCTGGCTCCTGGCCCCTCGCGCCTAACGGGACTCGAAACCCTCCCCCTCAAGGAATGCGATCGCCTCGATGCCAGCGCGGACTTGGTGCGGTGGCTGGGTGGGAGGGCTGAGATCCAGGAAGGTGCTGCGCTATTCATCCACCCGGGTGAGGCACCTCGCTCACGGCCTCCCTTCGATCCGCGAAGGGATCATCGTATGGCCTTCGCCGCTGCCGTTGGGGCCCTGCGGTGGGGCGGCGATCTTCTTGACTCGGATTGTGTTGCCAAGACGTTCCCGACCTTTTGGGAGGCTTGGCAGGCCATGCGGGCAGGCCGGTGATCGATCTCCGAGCGCCCTGGCTAGGCTCCTGGAAAGCGCCCTGGGAGTTGGGTCGAGGTCGGCGCTGGGGCGATTGGGCCTGGGCCCTGGCCGCTATAGCCCAGGGCTGGATGCTCGGGGGCCAAGAGGGGCACTGGCCGCAAGTGACCTGGAAGACGGGGAAGCTGCGAGGCCCCTGGGTGGAGGTCCCACCCAAGGAGTGGCGATCGCGGCCTGATCCGACCTGGATCTCACTGCTTCGCCACGGGAGCGCTTCCGTGCCCGCCGACCGCCGGGGGAAGCAAGAGGATGAACTCCAGGCTTGGTGCTGGCAGGCCCTCCTGGAAGGGGATGGCGCTCCCTGGATGAGCCTCGGCTCTGTGCGCCTGGATCGCCCCACCCGCGAACGCTGGATCGCCCCGCTGAGCGCCGTCGACTCGAATGGGAACCTTCACCTTCCCCCCTTCCTGGTTGACCTGATTCCTCCTGATCTCCACACCCTGCCCTCGGGGTGGTGGGCTTCGCTGCTTGGCTCGATGGATGCCGAGGGGCGACTGCTGCCCGAGGGCACGCCTCCACCCGAACTGCCCTGGAATGAACTCCTGGCCCAGGGCGCGGAGGTCTTTCGCCCCCTGGTGCTGAAGGATCCTCCACCGGCCATCCTCGCCCTGCGGGGGACCCCCTGGCTCCACGCCGCACCCGGCATCGGGCTCGCACTTGCCCCGAGTCTTCGGGCCTGGGCCCGAGGCTTAGGAGCCTGTCCCGCGGCTCTTCAGGAACTCGTTCCCCCCTCCCTGGCGATGGGCGATCCACCCGGTTCCCCCATTGTCGAGGTTCTCGCCGGAGAGATCACCGAATCGACGCCCCTACCAGTGGGTTGGCAACCCCTCGTGCAATCAGACCTGGAAGATCGGACCCCCACCGTCCCACCCCCCGCCTCAGGGAATCCAATCCTCGATCGGCTTCGCATGCGATGGAATGGAGAACCTGTCCCTCCAACCCCGGGCTATCCAGCCTGGGGCACCTCGGCCTACCCCTGTGGAGATCCCTTCCACTGGATGGCCGAAGGGCGCCTCGCCTTCCGGACCCACGCCATCGAGCGCGCCCTCCGAGCCTTCACCTGGGCCCATGCCCACTTCCTGCGCCTCGGCAGTCCATTTTGGGCCCAGCGGGCCGCTGCCAATGCCGCCACTTCCGCCTTCTACTGGGGCGACCTGCCGGGACTCATCCGGTGGCAGGAACACCAGGGTCCGCAACCAACACCCTTCCGAGAGTTGAATGAATTGACCCTCCTGGCGGCCCGGGACGAATGGGACAAGGCCCTGCCCTTGATCCGTGCGCTGATCGCCGAGCATCCCTACCTAGAGCAGCCCTGGATCTTCCTGGGGCAGCGGGGGGTGGACATCGGCGATGCGGACAATGTGAGGGAAGCCCTTCCGAACATTTCCAATGAAGAAGTTCGTACGCTCCTCCGTGGCTTCCTGGCAGGTTTCCCGACGCCGCCCCCCGCAGAACTCGATCTCGAATTAGCCCTCATCTGGCGCCTCCATCTCGCCTTGCGAGACCCAAACGAAGCCGAAGCGTTCTGGATGTGCTGGTGCTCCTGCATCAATCAAACCCTTCGCCTGGGCCTTGGCCTGGCCCTGCTCGAGCGCCTGCCCGCCGAACGCACCGCCGCCCGACTACTGGATCTCCAGGTGCTGGCGGATCGCCTGGATTCGACCCGGCACCAGCAGCGCCTGCGGCCCCTCTGGCCCAAGCAGTCCCCTCAGGAACCTGACGACCCGACCACTCTGCTGAAGGCGGCGCTGGAAAGGCGCGAGCATCCCACCTGGCTAGTCTGGGGATCTCCAGACCGACCCCAGACCCTCGGTTTCGGCGTTCCCGCACCCGAGGGCGCCCTGAGCTACCTGCACCGGGATGGCTCACTACCCCCCTTCGAGGCCCAGGGCCGCCTCTGGCACGGCTTTCCCCTCTACTGGGAAGGTGGCATCGCCGGCCACGCCCTGACCGCCATGGATCCCAATGCTCCGCCGAATGATGGGGCCGAACTCCGCCTCCTGGCCCCCTGGCTGGCCCGCCTTGCCCCTCGCACCGAGCCCGAACCGCCTCTCGCGGGTGGCGCACTCCTCGCGGATGGATCGGAACCCATGGCCGCCCTGCTGCGAGAACTCGCTCGGGTTGCGCCCTCGGAGCTCTCTCTCCTGATCCTGGGCCCCACGGGAAGCGGCAAGGAGCTCACGGCCCGGGAAATCCACCAGCGCTCCGGCCGCACCGGTCCCTTGGTGCCCGTGAACTGCTCGGCCTTCGCGGAAGGCTTGATGGAATCGGAACTCTTCGGTCATGTCAAAGGTGCCTTCACCGGCGCCGACCGCGACCGGCGCGGGGCCATCGAGGCCGCCGACCAGGGCACCCTCTTCCTGGATGAGGTCGCGGATCTCTCACCGCGGCTCCAGAGCATGTTTCTTCGAGTCCTGCAGGAGCGCGAAGTTCGTCGAGTGGGGTCCGACCGAGCCATCCACGTCAACGTGCGTTTCCTGGCCGCCACCCATCGCTCCCTGGATGATCTCGCCGCCTCCGGGACCTTTCGTCGGGATCTGCTCTACCGCCTCCAGGGTTCCGTCCTGCGATTGCCTTCTCTGCGGGAGCGCCGTCACGAATTCCCCTATTTGATTCCCCGCCTCCTGGCGCAGATCGCGCGCGAGGGCAGGCACAGGCTCCCGGACACGGCCCCCGGTCTGGCCCAGGCCCTGGCGCGGCTGCCCTGGCCCGGCAACTTCCGGGAATTGCGCCACGCCCTCGAGCGAGCCCTACTGCGGTGCGGCGAGAGCACCCTGAAGATCTCCCACTTCCCCGAACTGCTGGTGCCCGCCGCCCAGGAGCGCACCTGGGAACAGGCCACTCGCGACTTCCAGCGCCGCTTCCTGCTGGACACGCTGCGACAACACCGATTCAGGGCCGCCGAGGCCGCCGACAGCCTGGGGCTCACCCGCCCGGCCCTTTACGTGGCCGCCAAACGGATGGGACTGGATCTGGTAGCGGAGCGGGATCGCTGGGCCGCGGAATCGACAGACTAGACTCTCCGCCCGAAACTCCGCTCCAGTTCGCTCCGCGTCAGCTTCTTGATAATTGGCCTGCCGTGGGGACAGGTGTGGGGTACCTCGCAGGCGACCAGATCCAGAATGAGCCGAAGGGCCAACTCCGGTGTGAGGTAATGGTGTTTCTTGATGGCGGCGCGGCACGCGAGCTCTGCATTGAGGTCCCTGCGGAAGACATCCAGATCCACGCGACCCTCCTGTTCGAGCCTCGCCAGCAGATCCTCCGCGAGGGTCTGGGGGTCGCGATTCGTGAGGAAATCAGGGAGCCCCCGCACCACCAAGGCGTCTTCGCCGAAACCCTCACAGACAACGCCAGTGCGATTCAACTCTTCGAGAAAGGGCTCCAGGCGAGCCAAGGCCGCTGGCCCCAGATGAACAACCTGCGGGGGCAGCAGGGGCTGAATGGCGGGCGTACTGCCCCGCAAAAACAGACGCTCGTACAGAATTCGTTCGTGGGCCACGTGCTGATCGATGATCCAGAGCTCGGGTTCAGTGGGGCCCGGCACCTCCGCGATTAGGTATGTACCGTCAAAGGCGCCGAGGTAGGTGACATCCGCCCCGGCGCTCTGGGGTTCCTCCACCCTTCCCGGCAAGGGTCGCGCCGAGTAGGCACCATCAAGCCGGCTCTCGTACCTCGCCTCGCTCGCCTCCTGGAGACCGCTAGAGGGGGAACTCCACAGATGGGGATGGGTTGCCGCGATGGGCCGGACCGGCAGCTCGAATTCCGCCTCTACGGGTTTGGGCGGCAGAGTCAGCACGGAAGGCAGGTCACCCTTCAGCTGGGCCCAGGCCTCCCGAAGGGCTCGGCTCACCCAGGGAAAGATGCGCTGGGGATCCCGAAAACGGACTTCGGCCTTGGTGGGATGCACGTTCACATCCACCGCCTCCGCAGGGAGATCCAGGAACAGCACGGCCGCGGGATAGGAGCCCTTGGGAAAATAGCCCTGCCAGCCGTCCGAGATAGCCGCCAGCAGCAGCCGGTCCCGCACGGAGCGTCCATTCACAAACAGGTAGAGATGATTGCGATCCCGGAAGGAGAGCTCCGGCTTCGATACGTAGCCTCGAATCCGCCAAGGCAGCTCACCCTCGACGAGGCCCACCAGATCCGCGAACTTGTCTCCCAGAAGGGGCGCCAGGCGGGAGCCGGGCTCCGCCACAGGGGGCATCACCAGGTCTGCTCCCCGATCCGTGCAAATCGTCCACCGCACCTCCGGCGTAGCAAGGGCCAACCGCGTCACCACCCCCCAGAGGTGGGCATGCTCCGTTTCCGTGGACTTCAGGAAGCGCTTGCGGGCGGGAAGCTGGGCGAAGAGATCCCGCACCGCCACCGTGGTGCCCTGGGCTCTGGGGGCGGGCTGGACCTCTTTGATCACCCCGAATTCGCTGCGTAGACGATGGCCCGCGCCAGCGGATTCGGCGCTATGCAGCTCGAAGCGGGTGACGGAGGCGATGGAAGGCAGGGCTTCACCCCGAAAGCCGAAGCTTTCCAGGTGCCCCAGGTCGTCCGCCGTGCGCACCTTGCTGGTGGCGTGGCGCTCGAGGGCTAGGTAGAGGTCATCCCGCCCCATGCCGTGACCGTTGTCGGCGATCTCCAGGAGACGCTTGCCACCCTCCTCCCAGCGAATTTCAAGAGCTGTTGCCCCGGCATCCAGGGCGTTTTCCACCAGCTCCTTGAGAACGGAGGCGGGACGCTCAACGACTTCCCCCGCCGCGATCTGGTTGGCCACGTTGTCTGGAAGGATCCGGATCTTCGGCATAGACCCCAGTCTAGCCCCTCAGACGGGACAGAGGCCCTACCCCCACAACGAAGAATCCCCGCCAAAGGCGAGGATTCTTCGTTGTGAAACGCTCTTTCCGGCTAGGGAGCCACGGCCGTACGGGCGCTGTTGGTGACCACGATATCCCACGCATAATTGAAGGGAATCTTGTAGACATAACCCAGATCCACCCCGCTGGCGGGAAGCACCTTGATGGAGGCGGTGGCGGTCTTGATCGCATCGATCCACTCGGGGCGGTTCAACGCCCGCTTGGCCTCAACCGGATTGTTCTTCAGGATGGCTTTCAGGGCAAAGACTGTGATGTAAGAAGTTTTGGAGGGATCCATGATGGAGGCTCGGAGTTCGGGAGGAACATCGAACCAGCAGTAGCCGGGCGCCACAGCATCACCGTTCACTAGGGTGGCCTGGCCAGAAGGCAGGTACGTCCGGGCATCCGTCATGATGCTGAGGCCGCGCGCCCGCTGGGTCGCGTCCGCAGGGTCCTGCTCGGGTGGATTGAATGGATTGAAGGAGGGGTATGCGAGCGGGTAGCTGCCGGGCAACAAATAGTGGGTTTTGCGCCCACCATTCACATCGAACTCGATCACCCAGAAATCGGGGGGAACCACGGCACCACTCGCATCTTTCGTGGGATTGAACCACATGATTCGATATCCGCCCGTGGGATTTCCCGTCGCCATCCCGTAGGCATCGCGGGCCCGCTTGTCCACGACCACATCCTGGGGCACCACGAATCCGAGCGCCGAGGTCGCGTCGCCGGAGCTGCTTGCGGTTGGGAAGGTGACTGCAGGCTGTTGGGTGCCCGTCCCATCGGCCAGCCAAGTGCGTGCGATCACCTCGCCGGGGGAAGCGCTGTAGGTTGGCGTGTAGGCCGTCCAGTAGAATCGCCCGACGCCCTTGGCACTGGGGGCCGGGTCTCCTGAGCCGACTGGCGCCGAAGCATCGAAGGTTCCGCCTCCGGTTACGTTCATAGTGAAGGAACTGTCATCAGGGGACACATGGTTCTTCGACGGCCACGAGGTGGTCGGTTGGCTGTTGGAGAAGAACGGCCAATCCGCAATGTGCCAACCAGAGCTGGTCATCGTGTCCACCCAACTCAGGCGGGAAGTATTTAGCACGAGGGGACGGGACCAAACCGTGGACCACAAGTATTCGGAGTAGGTAAAGATCTCCCGGAGCTGACCGTGGTTTCGCACGGAGGGAGCCTGGGGAACGCGGTTTTCCGTGTTCTTGTCGTAGGGGATGCTCAGACCGTTGATTCCCCCCTGCAGCGGAAGGGAACCAGGGGCTGAAGCGAACCAGGACTGGAACTGACTGGGCCCTTGGGTTAAGAGCGAAAGACTCGGCGCAGTCTCGTTGGTGAAGGAAGTTAGGGTAGTGGACCAGCCTGCGGTGTCCAGGTCATAGGGGTCCGAAATCCCCTTGGGCACCCGGAAAGCTTGCAACTGATCCGTGAACAGCACGGTAGATTTGGCAGAAGTCTGATCGGGCACCCCATACTTGGGGTAGTCCACGACAAAGCCCATCTCTGTGGGGGAATTGACGGCAGGCATCTCGTAAGAGGTGACACCCGACGGAACCTCGAGGGCCCGGGAACGGAGTACCATGGGCCACTCGGCGAAGAGCTGGTTGGCCCGAATGCCGCTCATGGCCCCGACCGCATTTCCGCTCTGCGTCCACTGGTTCAAGGCACCCAGCGGATCCGAGGCGTAGAAGGGGATGGTGAGCCGGTCCAGCCAGCGGTAATTGCCAAGCCACGGCGCCGTGCCTGGCGTCCAGCCACCCACGGAAGTCGTCCCTTGCATCCGGCGCTCGGCGGCGGATGCCATCTCGTCGGCAAACCCTTGGGCCGTGACGATGCGCAAGGTCGGATTCCATGGGTTGCTTGCGTTGCTGAATGAGAAGGAGGAAGAGCCGACACCGGCAGTCGCCTCCAACGTCGGGTCTATCCCTGGCTTGTTGGGGATCTGCATCATGTAGTTCAGGGAATCTGGACCGATTGCCGGGATGTTGATGTAGAAGGGCAGATCCGAGCGTACCGGAATATCCCGTGAGGCCTTCGCCCCCACGAGCTGGTCCTGGTCCTGGATGCGATAGGTGTTGGACAGGCCATCCTGGAAGATCTGGACCTCCGCGCCCAGGCCATGGGCAGCGAGCGTGACGGGGTCAAGTCGGCTATTGGAGTTGTTGTCGAATTTGCGCCGATACTGGAACACTAGGCTGAAGAGCTGAGTGTTGATGCCATCGATCAACACCAGCTTGGTCGCCGTCGCCTTCCGGGCGAAAGCGTCCGTTACGGTGTAGGTCACGGGGATGGGTGTGATTTCACCCTGGACGCCTGCAAAGGTAATGTCCCCGGCATTATTGCCCGTGGCGGAAGAAGGAGAGCCGCCAGGAAAGCTCCAGGCTGAGGTGACTGCGTCCTGGCTGCCGGGCAGGGTGGAAGCCCCAGAGAAAGTCAACTTACCGTTAAGGGGGATCACGACGTAGGGTGGGTTGATACCCGCCGGAAGACCCGTGGGAGGTGTGCCGCTGGCCTGGGGCGATGTGATCGCCGCAGTAGGAAGGGTGTTGTAGACGACATTGACCGTTCGGGTCTGCCGAACGGCCTGCCCGCTGGTTCCCCGATTATCGGTGGCATCGATTGTGATCGCAGCCTGCCGAGTGGTCGGTGTGAAGGCATCCGAATAGGCGTGCTGGAGGGTGACATTTGCCCCGTTAAGAGTATTCGTCACGGATTGGGTGGCCGTAGTTCCATCACCCCAGGCGACGCTGTACGTGACGGTTTCACCATTACCGTCCTGCAGGGAAAAACTGAGGGTAATGGATTTCGAGGTATAGGCGCTTGTAGTAGCGGAATCGGGTGCCGTAACCGTGATGACAGGAGTTGCGTTGGTGAACGATGCGTTCACCTCCACTGAAACAGACGCGCTGAATGCCCCCAGGTTGCCAAGACTGTCCTTGACCGCGACCTTGACGGGGTAGGTCCCGGCAGTTGCGAATGCATGCGAGAGCACCCCATCAGCCGCATCAGCGACCAGAACCTCTGGCAACGGCAAGGTCCCATCGCCGAAGTCCCACACGTAGCTCGTTGCAGTCACACCTGGCAGCAGGCTCTCTGAATCATGCTGGGCCCGGAAGGTGTATGCCTCTCCTGGCGCAATCTGGAGACTGCCCTGGGGAGCCGAAATCCCGCAGGTCACAGGAGCATCCTTGGTTACGGTGACCGTGGTTGTGGCCGGCGTGGCGCTCGTCAGCCCCAGACTGTTTGTGGCCTTCACAGTCACGGTGTAGGGCTTGTCCTGCCCTGGCGTCCCCGCAAAGGCATGCCTCGCGGTGCCATAAGGATCGGTCGACGTCAGAATGGTCGCGAGCGCTGAGCCGTCTCCGAAGTCCCAGGTATAGGAGACGATGGTGGCACCAGGGTTTGGGTCTACCGCACTGGCCGCAAAGGTGACCTCGTAACCCGCTTCTGATTTAAAACTTGGCGCCGGGGCCGTAATGCTTACGGTTGGAGTATTGGCCGGAGGGGTTACGGGTGTCCCGTTTCCAGTACTGACAACGTCTCCGCCTCCGCCACAACCTGCGAGACCGAGGACAAACGCAAGAGCCCAAATAGAGCTGACCCAAGACACCCGAGGTCGAGAAGACATGTGGAGACTCCATGAGATGACTTAACCTCCCACGGTATGCCTTTCCTGCCCGGGCGACAAGGGGCTCATCCACCAATTCGGGAATTAGTGATTAACCCAAATCCAGGTTCCGCACGAATTGCCTTACCAGCGCCTCGAAATTGGCCGCAGCGGCGGCGCCAGCTTCCAGTACCTCAGCATGGGTCAAAGGCTGGGGCAACATACCTGCGGCCATGTTGCAAAGGCAGCTGATCCCAGCTACCTTCATCCCCTCATGCCGAGCCACGATGGCTTCAGGCACTGTGCTCATGCCCACGGCATCCGCACCCAGGACCCTGAAGGCGCGAATCTCGGCAGGGGTTTCGAAACTAGGCCCCGTGACAGCGAGATACACGCCTTCCTGAAGGCGCTGCCCTGTCGCCGTGGCGGCAGCATGAATCTGCGCTCGCAGCCCCTTATCGTAGGCCTCGGTAAGGTCCTGGAAACGAGGGCCCGGCTCGACATTGGGCCCAATCAGCGCATTGGTGCCCTGGAGGTTGATGTGATCGCTGAGAACCATCAATTCGCCCACCCGGTAGTTCCAATTGATCGCCCCAGCCGCATTGGTGTGCAGCACGGCCTTTGCGCCTAAACGGCCGTAGAGACGCATGGGTGCCGTCACGAGCGTCATGGGATGACCCTCGTAGAAGTGGAAGCGCCCTGCCTGGAGCAGCACCTTATGGCCTTCCATTTCACAAAAGATCATCCTGCCAGCATGACCAGGGACAGTCTGTTCTGGAAAGCCTGGGATCTCCGTAAATGGTATGGAGCAACCGGCCGCCGCCTCCTTGCATCGAACCAACTGGCCTAGGCCAGACCCTAGCACCAGTGCGATTTCCGGTACAAAAGGAGCACGCTCCTTCAAAACCTCTAAGGATGCCTTTAAATCCATTGTGGAACCCCGCTGACTACTGAACGTCTAACCGAATAGTTACAGGAAGGTCTGCCTGGAGAATATCAGGACTCAACAAGCGAACCTGGATCGCATGGAAGGTCGGCGAGGTACTGTTTCCAGACAGGGCTGGAAGGCGGATAGGGTCTGTGGTTGCGTCAAACAGATAGGTATTTCCGCCAAGGATAACCTGCACCTTCGCCCCTGTTGGGATACCCGACGGCGTTGAGACATCCAGTAAATAGATCCGCTCCCCGCTGAGAGTAAATCGAGCGCGGTAGACCTCGCTCTTGGAAAAATTCGGGTATTGGTTAAGTCCGTTCCGATGGGCCACAGACATGCTCAGGGCGAAGGTCGGCAGGGGTTTGGTCAGCGAGTTGGGATCAGCCCCCCAATCGGCTAGGTAGCCGGCATCCGGCACTAAAGGATCGGGCAGAGGGGCTGTCGAAGTTGGCCTTGGCCAGGTGATGTTGAAGGGAGCGAGCAGGGAGGTGAGGGTCGCATCTGGGAAGAAGGCGGCCAGATCCACTGTGTCACTGTTTCCTCTCGCCTCTTTAAGCCTTGAAACCTGGGAGTAGATACTGCCGACATCTGTCGGATAAGAAGTCGTCACGTCCTTGGGCGAAACGATTCCAAAAAACCGCCATAACGCGGTTTGACTAAGATTTTTCCACCCCTCTGGAGTGTCCGCCGCAGGTGTCACCACAGAGCCGCTCAAGGTTCCGGAGGCGTGAAGATTTAACTTCCAGGCTATGGCCGCTAAATTGGCGGCCGAGTAAGCGTCATTGCCAAGCCCTGTCGTCAATCGAACATCACGGAGCGTTACTCCCCCCGCCGAGGTATCCGCCAAATAGGGAGACTTGAGCAGAGTTGCAGCAATGGCCTGGGAGAATCCTTCCATGAGCGCCATCTCGGGACGCAAATCTTGAAGGTCAGAGCGATCCACCAGGGGCGTGGTGGGCGCCAGGGCTATGAATCCCTGGGAGTACATGTAATTCCGCGCCAAGAGAGGCAGAAGCACGCCTTCATCCCAGGCATCATCATTGGCCGCTGCGGCTCGGACATAACCAAAGTAGGTGTTGCTGGTTTTCGCTGCTGGGTAGGCATCTAAGTCATACTCGATGAAACTCGAACCAGCATCTGCGGAGGCCACATTGTAGTGGAGTGCCAGGGTCTTGCCTGGCGTGGGATCTCCCAGCGTTCCCAGCGTGTAGGCCGTATCGAGAATCGCGACAACGCGACTTCCTGTGCCGGTGGCTTCTGCGATGCAGGGCGGGGTCCAAGTGGAAACAGAAGGTACACCAGTGGTGGATGCCTTGGTAATCGTGTTCGAGGTGGGCCCTATCCACCAGGACTGAGTCAACCCAATAGCGAAATCCACTGTGGCGTCCGCTGAAGGCATGGATGCAGGAGTCTGATCGCCCGCTGGACTGCTGCCATCAGCGGCCTTCCGGAGAAGGTAGAAGGGACGCTCAGAAAGATGAGTTAGATCTGAAATAGAGGAAGCAAAAACCCTCACTGAAGACCCATTCGCCGGATTTAAAGAACTAACGACTTCCACAAAGGTTGGCTCACCCGGCACCACACTAAGCGAATATTTGCCCTCTGCCGTCGTGGTTGCGGAGTTAACCAGTTTCCAGACTGTTACAGGATTTCCACTGGCGTCCGTCTGTTGCTTGGCCTGAAAGGCGCGAACAGCCACACCTCGGAGTGGCAGGTCCACAAATTTAGCTGTGTCAGTCTCTAGTCCCGTAGGAATACCGTCCACACCCACCGCCAAAGGTCGCCGGGTGTAGGTCACAGTACCCGAAACCTTGACATAGGCCGCGTCCTCGCTTTCGCTCGAGTCATTCTTGCCTCCGCAAGCCAACCCGATGGCGAGAACACACAGTGCGGCGGACATCGCCAGGTACCGCCAGGAAGAATGAAGAAACGCCATCACGACCTCGGAAAAGGGGCCAAAGGCCCAGAGTACCACGGCCCGCCCGGCCCGCCCGCCTTGGCTTGCGGGAAGGACCGATGGTTGAGTGCGGCAAGCCCCCTGGAAGGTTCAGGGGGCCGATTTCTCAGCGACGAGGACGACGTGGGGGGATGGCCGCCTCGTTCTGGGCCATGAGCTCGGCTGGAATTTCTTCCACATCGTTCAACATGGGCAAAGGATTCTGGTGATCGCCATCGAAACGCAGTTCGAAATGCAGGTGAGGACCCGTTGATTTGCCTGTGCTGCCAACCTCAGCGATCTTCTGCCCGCGGCGCACCACATCACCTGTGCGCACGTAATTCAGCTTGTGGTGGGCATAGAGAGTTGTCACTCCGTTGCCATGATCCAGCACCACATAATTGCCGTAGTCCCGATGGCGCTTGGCCTCAACCACCCGGCCATCCAGGGCCGCGTAGACATCGGTGCCCCGAGGGGCGGTTAAATCCACACCGCGATGGCTGCTCTGGTAGCGCTGTCGGATTTTTCTTCGGCTGGTCTTTGTTTTCACGCGAACAGTGCGAGTGCGAACGCGGGGGCCCCAGGCCGAACTAATGGTTCGGGTCTCCACAGGCCATAGGAGGTCCAGTTTGGCCCGGTCTGCGACCTCAAAACCTAAGGCTGGTAATTCTGTTTCAGCCACTTTCGGCAGAACTGGCTGCATCTGTGCCGCCATGGCTTTACGGCCCTCGGCGGCTTCAGGCATGGAAAGATTGGCACCGTCCGGAATAGGGAGAAGCGCCGCGGAGGGCAGGACGCGCTCCAGGTGCACCAGGGAACCCGGGCGTAGACTCGGCGTCCCGGGTACCGGAGACACAGGAACATAGGCCTTGGCCAATGCAGAATTCTTCGGAGAGGCGGTTGAGGCACGAAGAGGCTTTCGCTCCGGAGCCACCCTCAGAAGGGCACCCACGGAGAGTTTGTCTAGATCCAGGTCGGGATTCAGATCCTCGAGTTGGGCCAGGGTCAGCCTGAACTGACGGGCAACCTTGGCAGCAGTCTCCCCTTTGCGGATTCGGTGGACACCGCTCTGGGCAGTACCCTTCGCGGCAGGCTTGGCGGCTTCCAGACTCCCGGACATCCCCAGCAGGGAAAGCGCAAGCACGAGCGGCGTATATCTCATGGGGCCTCCCATTCAGATTCGGGGGGTGGGGACGGGGACGCTAACAAGCCTCCTTGGGGACACTGCCCCCATGGTGGACACACT
>JFJP01037826.1_pt1 | contig 22168 bp, 15 predicted proteins | sample 431651 | NCBI WGS metagenome assembly JFJP01 (sample SAMN02602958, study PRJNA72255) | Microbial mat metagenome, whole genome shotgun sequencing project. | biome: fresh water; feature: sink hole; material: water; isolation source: purple microbial (photo- and chemosynthetic) mats found in...
TTGCTTTCAAGCTCAGTCGGTTTAGTCCGCCAGCCGGCGGATCACACGCAAGAGGTCACTGGTTCGAATCCAGTACGTCCCACAAGGAAGAATATCTTCCTTTTTTTATAGTTAATAATTAACCAAATGGTTAATTATTAACTATACGGTTAATTATCTGATTCCACCGATCAAATAAATGACCACATATTGCTGTCATTGAGGATCTTTAGTGACCTGTCGCGTCAATTTTTTATCTCATATGCAAACGCAGCATAGAAGGCTGAAGCAACCACCAGTTCATTGACGGCGACTTTTTCATCAGGAACATGCGCCATCGCCTCGTCGCCCGGACCGAACCCGATGGTGGGGATGCCATAGATCCCGCAGGTCATTACTCCATTTGTCGAGAAGAGCCACCTGTCAATCAAGGGTTTTCTGCCGAACAGGCCATCGAAGACTTTAACTCCAAGCTGCACTGACTCATGCCCCGCATCCATCTTCCATGCAGGGTAATATTTGTCTGTGACGATTCCCAGGCCCGTGAATGATTTCCCGCTAAAAACGGGCAGCACAACCTTTGCATTAACACCTTTTATTAACTCCTCAATCTCAGTAACAGCACTCTCACTGGTCTCTCCTGCCGTAAGCCTCCTGTCGAGATGCAGGCGGGCATAATCCGCAACGGCACACAGCGATGGGCTCTGTGAGATAACTTCCGTTACCGTTATGCTCCCTTTGCCCAGGAACTCATCACTGGTAAGCTGGTGGTTCAGCTTCTCAATTTCCAGTGCTGTCCTTGAGGCCATGTATATTGCATTTTCTCCGCTCTCAGGGGCAGAGCCATGTGACGACCTCCCCCTGAAATGGACCTGCATCTCCATCCTGCCCCTCTGGCCAATATTTATTTTCAGGCCGGTGGGCTCGGTAATGATAACCAGGTCAGGCCTGATTCCGTCCTCCTCAATGATATGTTTCCAGCACACTCCTTCGCAATCTTCCTCTATCACGGTGCCGGTGAAGTACAGGGTGACATCCCTGGAAAACTTTAGTTCTTTCAGAATCCTTCCTGCCGTGACAAAGGCGGCTACTCCCCCCTTCTGATCTGCAGTACCCCGACCGTGAACGAATCCGTTTCTGATATCCCCTCCCAGCGGATCGAAGCTCCAGTTATTTATGGAACCAATGTCAACAGTGTCAAGGTGACCGTCATAGGCAAGTATCTTCTTCCCGCTGCCTATCCTGCCAATCACGTTTCCAATGCCGTCAGTGAAGACCTCATCAAACCCCGCCTCATCCATCTGTCGCTTCAACTCGGCCTGAACATCACCTTCCTCAGTGGAAAGTGATTTGATCCTTACAAGTTTCGACAGGTTATTTGCAGTATAGTCACTGTATTCCTCGGCGAGCGCGAGGATCCGATTGTAAATACCTTCCATATGTCAGGTTAGTATAAGAGAATGAATTATAATTATCCGTTCATTCAATCTCAACCAGGCTCCCGTTGGAATATTCCACATTGAGGGTGCACTCTCCCTCCCCGACTGTAAAGGAAGATGAGGTCAGAACCTGATCGCCCATACTCACCGAAACGGTCAGGGTGATGTCAGTGGTGATATAATCAACCTCTGTCTCGAGCAGTTTGGTGCGAGATTCTCCCGGATCAAGTATGTTTTCAAGATCTGGTAATTCCCCGGTAGTCCACATGTGTATGCTTTGTCCCGAGCTGTTCGTCATAACCACATTCGTCAGCCAGTTCTCCGCACTGCAACTGCAGGTCAGAAACACCATCAGTAACAGAAACGGGCCGGATACCAGGATTGAAAAAAACTTCCTTTTCATAATCACCTCCGGTTCAAAGGTATAAGAAAACAATTACATCTGTAGTCCGCTCAACAATTTATCTCTCAGAACATCCCCATCCGGATGACATCCATCAACTGGCATCACTCTTCACCCGGATCTTTTCCGGAATATCTCCTGCGGAAGAGAAAATAAACCGGTACGCCAGCCAGGATCAGTGTAAGGCCAATGAGCGCTTCCCGGGGCTGGGTAATAATTGTATTGATAAACAGACCGATACAGAAGAGTACAAACACTGCTGTTATGACCGGGTAGCCCGGCACCTTGTAAGGCCGGTGCGCATCGGGCATCCTGCGGCGCAAAATAAACACTCCTGCTGCAGTGGCTCCGTAGAATATATAAACTGCAAAGATCAACATGTCCGTCAACTGATCAAAGGTGCCTGACAGTACGAGCACCGATGCCCATATCCCCTGCCACAGCAATGAGTTGCCGGGCACACTCCGGCTGTTAAGTTTCCCGATACCGGAAAAGAAAAGCCTGTCGCGCGACATTGCATAATATGGACGTGAACCAGTCAGGATACTGGCATTCAGGCATCCGAGTGTGGTAACCAGTATCAAAAGTGATATAAAGAGAACCCCTCCGGTTCCCCACAGGGTTCGTACCACCTCAACTGCCGCGATCTGGTTGCCTGCCTCGTGCACCTGAATCAGTCGCGGTATTGACATCACCCGCAAATATGCCAAATTGACAAGGAGATACACAATTATCACCACAAAGACCCCTATAGCAATTCCCTTTGGAATATCTCTCTTTGCATCCCTTATCTCCCCTCCGATAAAACCTACAGAGACCCATCCCTGGTATGCCCAGAAGGCAGCAAGCATCGCCGTATAAAATGACGACAGGGTGACAGTGCCGTTACTCAGCTCCCTCACAATGATGAAATTCTCAGGACGGGGTGCATTCGTGGTCAGTCCTGCAATGATAATCACAGCCAGCCCTGCACATACAATGAAAAAGATAGCCTTGCCGGTCCAAGCCCCGCTCCTCAGACCTGACATGTTGACCAGGGTCAGCAGCATGATCACAAGAATGGCTGTCAGTTTGATGCCGAAATCCTGAAAAGGAAAGAAAATCCCACCTATGGTGAAGTCATGTAACGCCGGCAGCATCTCGGGTATGGTGATGATGCTGTTCAGCGACTGAGTGAGAACATATGCAAGAGATGAGATGGTTGCGGTCTGGATAACAGCGAAGAGTGACCATCCATAGAGGAAGGAAAAGAAGCGGTTATAAATTTTCCTGAGATAGACGAAGTCGCCGCCGGTGTCGGCCAGCATCCCCGCCAGTTCGGCGTTGCTGAGTGCGCCGAAGAGTGTTATGATCCCTCCCACAAGCCATACCAGAAGTATCCATGACGATGACTGCAGCTCGGCAGCCATCGGTGCTATTTTTTTGAACACTCCTGAGCCAATGATATTCGCAATAACGAAGATTATGACGTAACCCAATCCGAGTGTTTTGGCCAGAGTTCTCTGATTGCTCATAGGGAGGTTATAAATGAATATGTGAAGATGCTAAAATAAGCAATAGGATAAGTTACGCCGATTGTAAATTTATCATCACCATGGAAGCGGACCGGATTACGTGAAACAAGCGATCCAATATTACAGAAATTGATTAATTTTATTCCGGATTAATTGATCGGAAGATTATGAAAACTATAAGACACTGGCTGCCGTTAATTTTATTTGCAGCATTCATTCTTGCCGGGTGCGAGAAGAAGCCTATCCCTGAGGAGGAAGAGGAACAAGAACAGGCCCCCGTTTTGATTCAGAAAATTAACGGGTTCATCAAGGATGCAATGACGGATGTATATCTCTGGTATGACAAAATGCCGGCAATTGACATAAGATATGAAACCGACCCCAAGGTCTATTATGATAAGCTCCTTTACGAAGAAGACAGGTGGTCTTATATAACCGATGACATAACTGCTTTTGAAGGAAGTCTCCAGGGCGTTGAAAAAACTTACGGCTACTCCCTGGCATTCGGAAGATTTGTAGATGGCACAGGCTCTCCCACTGGCAATTATTTCGCGATAGTTGAATATGTTTACCCAAATACCCCTGCCTCACAAGCAGGTTTTGCAAGAGGTGATCTTATCATCAACCTGAACGGGGCGAATATCACAGATATCAATTACAGACAACTCCTTTCCGGCACATCAATTTCAGTCACCAAGGGGATCCTGACCAGCCAGGGTATTTCAGCCGGGACAACAGTTCTCCTGGTGGCTGAGGAGCTGAATCTTGACCCGGTCCTCATGTACAAGATTATAGAGCGGGAGGGGCGTAAGATCGGATACCTTGTGTACCTCCAGTATATTTCCTCATACAACAGCACCAGCCTGAACCTTGCGCTGCAGTATTTTAAGATAAATCAGATCACCGATCTGGTCCTTGACCTGCGGTACAATGGGGGTGGTTCCACTACAGCTGCCCAGTATCTGACCAGTTCAATTGCACCTCAGACTACTGTGGACAACAGCAGTACCCTGGTTACTTTTCAATGGAATGACAAATACCAGGCCTACTGGATTGCAAACAACATACTGGAGCAGACCGGAGTGAAATTTGACCCGACGGTCCCGGTTAAACTGGGTCTGAGTAAATTATATGTTCTTACCGGAAACGGGACCGCCAGTGCGTCGGAGTTGACGATATGCGGACTGGAACCATACATGGATGTTGTTACTGTAGGTGATACTACATACGGAAAATATACTGCGTCCATCACCATAAAACCTGAAGACTGGTACACTAATGTGGCTGAGTATTCTGACTTCAAAAACTGGGGATTGCAGCCCATAGTCATTAAGTATGCCAATGCAGAGGGTGTTACCAGCTTCAAGGATGGATTTGCGCCTGATTTCAGGGTATACGATGAGCTAATGCCCGCAATCCAGCTCGGCGAGTTGACTGAGCCTCTTCTGAAAAAAGCTGTCGAAGAGATTACCGGAGTGGCAATTCCTGTTTTGAAGAGAGCCAGGCTGCCCTTTGAATATGTAATTGTTGATCGCGGGTTCTCTAAATTCGATAAACAAAAGAGAAATCTGTTTCTTGAAATACCCGGGCATAGCAGACAAATCCCTGACTAAGGAAACCTTTATATTTAACTCGCACTGATCCTTTTAAAAAGGCTTCGAACCGGAGCCTTTCGATTAGTTCATTCCGTTATCTGCCGTCATTTGGCCCCTGAAATAATTATTTCTATGCCTGTTGTTGATTATCAAGTCACGACATAAATACACATATCCCCAGGCTGCAAGTTGCAAGTTGCATGTTGAAGATAATTAGCGATCAGGCTCCCCCCCAGCTCTACTTACTACTATTTATTGATCGCCTTGCAGCGTTTCATAGACTCATTTCGTATTAGGATATAAAAGCGCTTGGTTTCGAAGAACAACTAACTTAAACTATCAGATATGAAATACACAGGAATACTAATTTTTAGCCTCGCAACAATTACCGGATTTATTTCATGCTCTAAAGAGCCCGGCCAGGAGCCTGATCTTACTCCAAAAAGCCTGAACCTGACTGCTATGGGGCAGGAAGTAATTACCTATAGCAATGAATTTGGAGTTGAGCTTTTTACAAAAGTAGCCGCGGAGGAGAACGAAAACTTAATGCTTTCACCACTCAGTGCCAGTGCGGCGCTTACAATGCTATTAAATGGATGCGGAGGAGATACCTATGATCAGCTGAAGGAGACCCTTAAATATCCTGCTAACATTACAATTAGCGAAATAAACGAGGTGTACAAAAGCCTTACAGCTCAGCTGCTGGTCGTCGATCCCAAGGTAAAGCTGGCCCTTGCAAACGCAATCTTCTACAGGCAGGGGTTCACTGTCAAGAGTCCGTTCCTTAATACGATGAGCACTGATTTCGATGCAGAAATAGCAGGCCTTGATTTTAGTCTGCCTTCCTCCCTCACAACTATTAACAAATGGGCAAGTGATAATACAAACGGGAAAATCCCGAAGGTGCTCAATGATATATCCGGCGACGCAGTGATGTTTCTGATGAATGCCCTTTACTTCAAGGGCGACTGGAGCTATCAGTTCGATGAGGACCTGACCTCAGACAGACCATTTTACACAGATGGATCAGGCTCTGCAGATGTAAGCACAATGAAGGGAGAGGTAGGTTCTAAAGTGACCTCAGGAACTGGCTATAAGGCAATCGAACTGCCATATGGCTGTACAAACTTCACTATGGTGGTTGTGGTACCGGAGGAAACACTCCCTGATTTTACTGCATCACTGACAGCAGAGAAGTGGAACACAATCACATCGGCATTTGATGATCAGGAAGAATTTGGTGAACTGATTGTTTACATGCCAAAGTATAAATTCTCATATGAGAAGTACCTTACTGACCAGCTTAAAAGCATGGGTATGCTTGATGCATTCAGTCCAGGGCTGGCGAACCTCTCCGGAATTTCCGACGCGTCAATTTATGTCAGTTTTGTTAAGCAGAACACATTCGTGGAAGTAGATGAAAAAGGCACTGAGGCAGCTGCTGTTACTACAATTGGAGTTGAAGTAACAAGCTTCCCGCCCCAGCCGCGTGAGTTTGTGGTTGACAAACCCTTTGTCTTTGCTATACGGGAACGGACCACAAACACTCTCCTCTTCATTGGGCAGGTTGTAAATCCGCTTGGCGAATAAACATAAGAACCTTGACAGAGAGCTACTTGCTATATTATAACCGACAACAGATAACCCAATTATGAAAAACCTGATCAAATCCGCTACTTTACTGGTCGTCATGATGGCTGCTTTTACAGCCTGTACCGACAGAACCCAGGAACTGATAACTTACGAGGCCAATGTGCCTGTTTACATGCCGTTTGATGAATTCAGGGCCAGCTTTGAGAAAAGTGCCCCAATCGAGATTTCCCACCCCGGGAAAATGTATTTCAAAGACGGGTATCTCTTTATTAATGAATATGGTAAGGGAATTCACGTGATTGATAACTCAGACCCTTCAAACCCTGAAAAAGTGGCTTTTTACGAGATCATGGGTAATGTCGATATGGCAATAAGCGGCAATGTACTTTTCGCCGATAGCTATGTTGACCTGCTATCGATTGATATAACAGATATAGATAATCCCGTCGAGATTGACCGCCTGGAGAATGTTTTTCCGGAAATCGTTCCTGAGGGGGATTTGTGGTACCCTTATGCAATGGTGGATAAATCGAAGGGCGTTATCGTCGACTGGGAGGTAAAGAAAATTACCGAAAAGATGGATGAATATGGAAATGGCGGCATGATATACCGTGGTGGCATGGACTTTATGATGAATGCTGAGGCAGCCGGCAACTGGACAGGTGGAGCCGGCACCGGCGGCTCAATGGCCCGCTTCATGCTGAATGAAGATTACCTCTATGTAATAGCGGTACCCATAAGGTTAAAAACAGTTGATATCACCACGGCATCCGACATGACGGTTATCGATAGTGTTGATGTGCCGCGTAACATGGAAACGCTTTTCCGTCTTGAGAACAAGTTATTTGTGGGAACCACAACCGGTATGCTGATTTTCGACCTTGTTAAACCCCAAAAACCTGTTCAGATATCATCATACGACCATCTCACAGCCTGCGATCCCGTGGTGGTTGACGGTCAGTATGCCTATGTAACACTACGAACAGGCAACATGTGCAACAATGGACAAAACCTGCTCGAGGTTATCGATATATCCTCCATAACAAACCCATATCTGGTAAAATCGTACCCGATGTTTAATCCGCACGGACTGGGAACCGATGGTGACCTGCTGTTCGTTTGCGATGGTGCGGCCGGACTGAAAATATACGATAAATCCAATCCCCTGGCCATAATAACCAGTCAGATTGCACATTATCCCGATTTTGACACCTACGATGTAATCCCGATGAATGGCGTTCTGATGCTTGTTGGTGAAGGGGGTATATACCAATATGACTACAGCGACCCGGAAAATATAATCCAGATAAGCCATATCGCCATAACAGAAGAATAAATTTATGATAAGAAGTATTGCAGTTGCGGTTTGTGTTTTACTTACACTCTCTGCAGCAGGTCAGCAGCGTAAATATACCGTTGTGCTTAATGATGGTTCCCGGATTTCGGGGACCATTGTTGGCGATACTACCAGCTACCTGGATATTAAGGTTACAACCCCGCAAACTCTCAGGATCGGAAAGTCAGAGGTATCATCGATAGAGGAATTGAGATATCCGGTGAAGAAGGATCAGAAGACCCAGGGATACTTCATCAGGGTTTCCACCAGTATTCTTTCAGGGAAAAACGAAAGCGGCAACCAAAGCACTCTCAGTTTTAGTATTTCAAACGGCTACCAGTTCAAAAATGGCTTTGGGATTGGAATCGGCTCCGGGATGGAGGAACTGGGAGTAGTTCTAGTGCCTCTGTTTGTTGATTTAAGTTACACGCCACTAAACTCAAGGATATCGCCCTGTGCCTGGCTTAAAACGGGCTACGGATTTGCAACTTCAGATCAGGCTATCATATATGAGTATTATTCTTCAGAAGGAATTAAATCTGAAGGTGGCTTTCTCTTCAGCGCAGGAGCAGGCATCTCCCTTTATACAAGACCGAAAACTGCAATAAATATTGGAATAGGATACAGGTATCAGAAAGTAACTATTAGTAACGATCAATACTGGTGGGGAGGAACCTCAGTCAGGGAAACAGTTACCCATTTCAACAGATTGGAGCTGCAACTGGGTTTTATCTTCAGGTAAAAGAAGAAATATGGATAATGAAATTATAAAATCGTTCGAATTAGGTTATTTTGGAAGAGCTTAATTCTGATCGGTATAATGGGTAAAAGAGGACTAGATGGTCACGAATATTCTGACTTGGACCTTGTTAAAGGATGTGCCGGAGGCGACAGACGCTCACAGGAGATCCTCTACAAGCGCTATTTCTCGTTCGCAATGTCGATCTGCATCAGGTATACGCGTGATGAAAATGAGGCCATGGAAATAGTAAACGATAGCTATATGAAAGTTCTGGAGTGTCTCTCAGACTATGACTCTTCGCGACCGTTCAAACCATGGTATGGGAAAGTGCTGGTAAATACGGCTATCGATAACTACAGGAAAAACCTCAAACACAATGATTTCCTCTCAATTACCGGAATAACAGAAACTGAGGAGCGGGAACCTGAAATTGAAGCGGAGCTTTCCGTTAACGATATCCTGACCCTGTACAGGCACCTCCCCGGTAACTATAAGATAACCTTCAACCTCTTCGAAATAGAGGGATATTCACACGAGGAGATCGGTCAGATGATGGGAGTGACCGCTTCAACATCCAGATCGAACCTCACCAGGGCAAAGAAGATGCTGCGGGAACTCTATAACAAGCATATTATCTCAGTTAAAAAGGGCCATGAAGCAGTTTGACGAAAAATTCAGCCGCAAGGCAAAGGAGGCCTTTGAAAACTATGATGCCGATCACCTCGCAGAGGAAGCATGGAACTCGTATACAAATAAGTATGGGAAGAGGCGCACCCGGACATTAATTATTCCACTGTGGACCAGAGTCGCCTCAGTTGCAGCGATACTGACTGTCATAGTACTTTTAACAAACCGGATTAGCCACAGAAACGGAGATGAACCCGGCAATCAATTAGCACAGGAGAACCGGAGTGAGTTAACAGAGTCTGTAATAAATAAGGGGGATACAGACGCAGCGAATACTGTAATCGCGAACTCAGAACAGGCTTCTGAGCTTACAATCACCCAAACCGGGGAGACCCGGCAGAAGGGCAGGGAGAAAATTGAGTACCAGGTCAGTGAACCTGCCGGATCGATTATGGCTGAAAACGTTAAGGATGCCGGATCGGTTATGGCTGAGATTGGTAAGGATACCCGATCGGTTCTTGCTGAGGCCGTTAAGGCTGAAAGAACATCTGTGTCTGAAACCGTAAATGCTGACGGATTATTTGTTACTGATTCTTCTATGGCTGCGAAATCGCTTTTATATGAGCCAGTTACAGCTGATGAGTTGTCAGCATGGATGAACCTTCCAGATAATCTTTTAAAAATAAGAATGATAGACGATGGTGATACCAGCTTGAAGCTGAAACCAAAAAAGGCGCTAAAGGATCTTATTTCTATCCCGCGGGAGAAGCTAACGACAACCTTTATGACCGGATTATCAGGCATGATGGCCAGTATCGACAATGCCACATCTGCTTCCCAGGGTGTCTCTATAGGCTTTTATGTGGAGCAGCAGCTTACCCGTAGTATTTCTGTTCGTCCCGGATTGGCCATGGCAAAGCATAATTACGCTATGGAAAGCATAGCAGCTGGTGATGTAGCTCTGGATTATGCTGCACCGGAACTGAATGATATACCGGCCGCAACCACCTCTTTTGACGGGAATATTGAAGTAGTATCAATGGAGGTTCCCGTTAATTTTGTATTCTCGCTCCGGAAACGGTCACGATCAAACTTATTTGTTACGACAGGGGCATCAACTGTGATCTATCTGAACCAGCATCTGTCGGGCAATTTTAACAATACTTACATAAGGTCAACAGTCAATTCCAGTACCGGTCAGGTTTCTTATGAGTCAATGACAACCTCCGTTAGAATTGAAAGCGAGCAGGAGCCTTTAAATCGTGTTGATTTACTGGGACTCGCCAACTTTTCGGCAGGGTACTCCATCCCCTTTGGCAAGACCAGTCACTTGCTGTTTGAACCGTTTATTCAATTACCGCTAAAGGATCTTACAAGCCTGGATATGCGTATCAGGTATGGCGGCCTCTCAATGAAGATTCAATTCTGAGCGGTCTGCGGGCTTTTTGTTTCCTGTCCTCCGCTTCGCAAGCGAGCGTCGGTCAGTAAACAAAAATCCCCCCTTCGCTTCGCTCAGGGGGATTTTGTTGAGGTCGGTGGCGGATTCGAACCGCCGTAGCCGGTTTTGCAGACCGATTCCTAGCCACTCGGACAACCGACCCTGTTTTCTCGGCAGGACACTAGCGCCCGCCATCCAAGGCTGCAAAGTTAATAAAATTTGCAAATAAACCTTCTCCTCCTCGCCGTTGATGTCAACCTTAGGGAATCCCTGCTGCCAGGTTCGCTTAACAAAATGAACGGTAGTATTCGCTCTCCCGCACCCCTTGATAACGCCTGTGAGTATTCCATTGATAAAGACCGGAAGGGAAGGGACAGAAGTCAATAGCAAAAAAAATGGGTTACTTTTGATAGCTGATTCATAAATGTAACTTTACCGGTTGAAGGGAACCCTGACCAATAATTAAGAAGTGCCGCAGGGCCTCTGAACAGTTCATGAACAAATTGCGGCAATACAGGGCTTCCTTCCAGGGAAAAAAGAAGAATGTGCTATGCGTATATTAACTGTTCTTATTGTTGGTTTTCTGATTGTTGCAGCATGCAGCTCTGACAGAGGAGATGTAACCAGAAACAGAGCTGAGGGGAAGACTGTGGAAAAAGCTGTCAGGTTCATACAGAATCAGCTCATGAGCCAGGTAAGTAATGCAGAGGTCGATACAATTGCAAGCGGGATGATCACAATAAAAGCCGAAGGGAAGGGTTTTGTGCTCGATCCATCCCGGGTTGTCACCGGGCTGATTGACGATGACCGCCGTAAGGATGCCGTAATACCTGTATATTCCCTAAGCGGGCAGTCGCTGGCCGGGATAGAGTATCTCGTTCTGCTGCAGTCACCTTCTGAATTTGTCATTGCAGCCACGCTGACCAATATCTTAAGCATAGAAGCTATATCTGACCGGATGATAACTGCAGTGGTCTCAACCGTGACAAAGGACGCTCCTGGTTACGGCTGCAGTGAGTGCCGGGATACGGTTCAGTACAGCTATGTCAACGGTGAGCTGTCAAGGGTACTGAAGGTTTACGCCACGCAATAACTCCTGGAATAACTAATCGAGCAGGCCTTTTCTCGTGTTCGATTATGCAGGGCATAAAAAAGGGTGTCTCATAAAAATGAGACACCCTTTCTCTTTATTAAGGCTTTAATAGCCTTCCACTATTTTTTAAAGGTAATCCGGGTTCTGAACCAGGACACCGGGCTGCAGGTTAATCTGATCCTCAGGCACAGGCATATACTTGTCTCGTTCTGTAAAGATGGCACCGCGCATAAACTCCCTGACCCTCAGGTCTCCCTGAGCAAAGTCGTTGAGCGTCTGAACCATGTCAACCCTCATTCCTGCCGGCAGGTTATCCCAGCGCCTCAGGTCGAAGAAACGCCTGCCCTCAGTGGCAAACTCAAGCCTCTGCTCCCACTGTACGGCTCTCATTGCCTCTTCCTTGTTGGCAAAAGGATCATAGAGACCAATCAGGTAGTTGGCGGCCGGCTGTGTCCAGTCAACATAAGGACCGGTTGTTCCGTCCATATAGTCGGCGTCGGTTGATCCCGGGCCCCACGGATATACCGAGGCGGGGAGCGTGGTGATCAATACCTTGCCCATAACAACCTTGTTGTCAGCCCTGTCACGTATCTGGTTGACATAATTGCGGGCAGTAATAAGGTCATTTTCAAAAGCAGCTATCTCAGCCCTCCACAGGAGGATATGGCTGTAACGCAGGTACCTGTAGTTGTTGGCATTGATACCCGTCTGCCATCCGGTGGTGGTGGACAGTGTATAACGTTGGCTCTTATTGAAGAATGGCTTTGCAACAGGCATATACGGACCGCCGTCTAACTGTTTGCGGATCCAGTTGCTTCCACGGTTGATACCCCAGTCCTTGTAGGGGATACCCCTGCGGCCAACAGTAAAATCAAGACGCGGGTCTACCGGATCTGTCGCCACGACGAACGGCTGGTCAGAGGTGATCCCTTGGTCATTGGCCAGGTCGACGTTGTTGAATGTAGTAAAGAGCGGCAGTCCGCTGACGGGGTCAACCTTGTAGGCGTTCACCAGGTTCTGTGATGGCTGATGGAATCCGCAGCACATACCTATGTCACCGCCGTGAGGCCAGTTAAGACCAATACCCATTTCAGCATTCAATGACTCGTTGATATCATTCACGCATGCCTGTATCTCGAAGATCGATTCATCATTGTTATTGGTGACGATTTCGAAATTATCAATAAAATAAGGCATTAATGAATAATTACCGCTTAGAATGATATTCTCAAGAAGCGGTTTGGCCTCAGCATACATCAGCTCCTGCATATAAGCCCTTGCAGCAATACCCATGGCAGCATACTTGGTCGGTTTGCCAACCAGTGCCTGTGTTTCAGGCAGGTTCTCCCAGGCAAACTTAAAGTCCTCGATAATAAAGGCAAGAACAGCACCCGGGTCATTCTGATTTGAAACGGCTGCAGGATCCTCTGTATCTTCAGTGAACAGAGGTATATAGTCGCCGAATACCAGCCATGCCTCAAAGTAAAAGAGGCCTCTTAGGAACCGGGCTTCAGCCCTGAAGCTGTTGGCCTGATCAGCTGTAATATTGCCTTCTGCCTCGGTGGCATTGATAACTTTCAGGGTCTTGTTGGCACGGACAACGCCATGGCCAAGGGTAAGCCTCCATTTATCTGCAGGATAGCCGTTAGAGGGTGTCACAGACCATCGTTCAATATCATTTACAGGAATCTGGTCAGTTATTTCAGAGCCCTTATAAGCATCGTCAGATGCTGCAGAGCCATAGGTCCAGTTCTGGATTGATGCCCCCCATGATACGTCCCACAAATAGCTGCCTTTCACTATGGCATAGGTACCAATCAGCAATGCATCTATACCCTTTGCGGAATAGAATACATTCTCTGAGGTTGAGCCCAGTGGCTTTTTATCAAAGAAATCATCAGAGCAGGAATTTATTATTACCAGCACAAGCAGTGCGGCAAATAATATAGATAGTTTTTTCATCTTCATATATCTTTAATTTATGAATTGTAACGCGTTATAAGCCAATGGTAAGGCCAAACATGAACTGCCGCGGCGTTGGCCATGCTCCCTGGTCAAGGCCCATGTATTCTCCCGAAGAGTTAAGTTCTGGATCGAGTCCGCTGTACTTCGTAAGAGTGAACAGGTTCGTTACCTGGGCATAGAGTCTGACACTCTGTACCTGGAACCTGCTCAGAAGAGGAGTTGGCAGGGTATAGCCCAGCCTCACGTTCTTAAGTCTCAGGAACGAACCGTCTTCAACAAGAGCTGAACTGGCTATCTGTGACTTGTCATTCTGGTCAAGCATGGGCAGGGTTGCGTCAGCGTTATCGTCAAGATAGGGGCTGCCCCATGATTTATATAGTGCATCCTTGCTAAGGTTAGCGTTAAACTGACCATAGTCTATCCAGCGCCTTACGACGTTAATGATGTCATTGCCGTAGCTGCCGTAGAAGAACACGTTCAGGTCAAATCCCCCATATGCGATATCGAGGTTGAGACCGCCGGTCAGATCAGGATGCGGGTTGCCGATATATACCATATCAGCAGAGTTTATTATATTGTCTGCCTGATCCATTACGCCGTCACCGTCAGAGTCAATGGTCAGCTGGTTCTTGTATTTGTAATGGCCGGCCTGGTTGTAGTCGGTATCTTCATATGGAGGATGGGCTGCAGCTTCCGCATCAGTCTGGAAGATGCCTTCAACTTCATATCCGTAGAACTCAGGGAATGCAGTTCCTACCTGGAAGCGGGAATAGTTTACCTGGCGCAGGCCTCCGGTAGGGACAAACTCGTTCACATCATCCGAGAGCTTCGTGATCTCGTTTTTGTAATGCGAGAGGGTAAGTTTGGCACTGTACAGGAGCTTCCCGCCCATAGCCTCACTCTTGTAGCCAAGGTCCAAGTCGAAACCGGTATTTTTCATTTCACCGATATTGATGAAAGGCGGGGCGGCGCGACCAAGCACATTAGGTATGCGAGGATTGTAGAGCATATCTTTTGTGTCTCTTCTCCAGACGTCAAGAGTCAGGCTCAACCTGCTGTTAAGGAACAGCGCGTCCATACCGCCGTCGATCGTCCTGGTAGTTTCCCATGTCACATCCTCGTTACCGAGAGTTGCAGGATAGAAGCCGCTGGTGGCTGATGTGTTGGAGCCGTCAATTGCATAGCCAGCCTGGTATTTATCAGAAGCATAGGTAGAATATGAGTTGTAATCACCGATTTTGTCATTACCTGAAAATCCAAGGCCGAGCCTTAACTTAAGGTAGTCGAGCCATGACTTTGTACCAGCCATAAAGCTCTCCTCAGAGACACCCCAGCCGAGGGAGAAGGCGGGGAAGTTACCGTAGCGATTGGCCTCGCTGAAGCGCGAGGAGCCGTCGCGGCGGAAGGTAGCCTCAGCAAGATACTTGCCCATGTAGTCATAGTTGAGCCTTCCGAATAACGAGAAGAGCGACCACTCTGAGCCATAGCCGTTATTTTCTCTATTGATCTCACCGGAGTTCAGCCACATGTAATCAGGATCTTCCGAGAAATACTGGCTGCGGCTGGCATTGGCCTCTTCATATTTGCTTTCAATAGCTTCAGTACCGACCAGCACATTGAACTTATGGTCATCTGCAACCGAGAAATTATAGATTGCAGTATTGGTAAAGTTCCACTGGAGCGAATTATTTGTGGAAACGTTGTGGCCATTTACCCTATTGGGTTCTGAGTGTTCAAAGTTGGGAATGGTGAATCCCCTGTAGTTCCACTGACCGTAGTTGTAGCCCATCAGGCTCTTGATAGCCAACCCTTTGATGGGTGTCAGTTCGGCATAGAAGCTTCCGAGTGCCCTGGTCCATTTACCGTTATTGTTCCTTGCACGGTAAAGACTGGCCACACCGTTCTCGCTGTTACCCATTTCGGAGGCCTTTGAACCGGCGAAGTTGACACCGCTGATATCATAGACCGGCACAATTGGCTGTGTGCGGTATGTGTATGAGATAGGTGAGTCCTCCGCGTTATCAGTGAATCTACCGAGCTCATTGATGAATATGCCCTGAAGGGTCTCACCGAACCTCAGCCAGTCTGTAACCTTGGCATCTGAGTTAAGCCTGAAGGTATATCTCTTGAAGTTGGTGTGGATAAAGTATCCGTCCTCATCAAGGTAGTTTCCTGAGAAGGCATAGGATGCATCCTGTCCGCCACCTCTGACAGAAATATCATACTCCCGGACGACACCGTTACGGGTCATCTCCTTAAACCAGTCTGTGCCTTCCTTATTTGCCTTGAATATCTGGTAATCAGGAAATTTATAAAGGTCGGGGTTGACTGCAGGGTTGCCTTCCATGGTGCCACTAGGCAGGATGTAATCGGGGATAACCGGTGAACTTCCTGTACCATATTGGGCGTGAGCAGGTGGGATGCCTTTATTTGCAAATGCAAGCCATACTGCCTCTGCATATTCAGCCGTGTTCAAAAGGTCATAATGTGTTGAAGCCTGCGTGATACCGGTTCTGACACTCAATTCTACCGTGGGTTTCTGGTTCGACTTACCCCTCTTGGTTGTGATGATGACAACACCGTTGGCACCACGGGTACCGTAGATAGCGCATGATGAGGCATCCTTGAGGATTGTCATCGACTCGATATCATTTGGATTCAGGTTGTTGCCGGGAGAGGCCGGTATCCCGTCAATGATGTACAACGGTTCGGAGTCGTTGATGGTACCGATACCACGCACACGGATAGTGGCATTACCACCGGGCCTGTTGGCAACAGTCACCGTAACACCGGAAGCCTGTCCCTGGAGACGGCTGATGGCGGTGGGAGCTGTAGAGACGGTCAGCTGGTTTGATGTGACTGACGATATCGAGCCCGACACATTCCTTCTTACCTGGGTTGAGTAACCCACGACAACCACCTCATCCAGTTCAGAGGTGATAGGCATGAGATTCACATTGATAACTGTCTGAGCACCTACTGTTATCTCCTGGCTGGTGTAGCCGATAAATGAGAAGACCAGTACAGAGTTATCTGATGCCACCCTTATTGAATAGGATCCATCGGCGCCGGCAAGCTGACCGTTGGTAGTACCCATTTCAATAACACTGGCAGCGGCCAGAGGCTGACCTTCGTTATCGAGGATCACCCCGGTAACTGTCTTTTGTTGTAGATCTGCTGGCGGTACGGCCGATACACCTGCAAAGGTGAAGGCTGCCAGCATGAGAAGAACAATCGTTAGTTTTATTGGAGGAAAATAACCTCTTTTTGATCCTAACAATAAGAACCACTCTTTGGTTTTAATTGTCATACTCTTAAGTTTTTAGGGTTAACTTAATGAAAATTTAAAAAAAATTTTGCTTTACGCGCTTAATTTAAGGCAGCAGCTAAATGAGATACATTTTACTGCTTTGAATTGGAGTTCAGGTTGGGTGAAATGGTTCATAGGCATTTGGAATTTAGGTTAGTTATCTGGGCCACCTTAAGTTTTTAGAGGTGCTGTTTGACACAAATATATAAAAAGCATTTCTAAAAACCTAGTTTTAGCTCTCAATATCAATTAATTATTTAACTAGTTATCAGTTACTTGAAAAATTGCCTCTTTCGCGTCCGGACATATATGGCACATTAAGCCGGCGTTGCTCACTACCGGTGCAGCCACTATTTTTAATTGAGGACAGCGACTATTTCTTCCCGGGCAACGGAGCAATACCTGCCATGTCACCAATGACATTCACCAGATCGCTCCCGCCGGGAACAACAATCTTAGTGTTGCTCTGCAATGAGGTCTCCAAAGCCTGAAGCTTCCTCAACAACTGTGCATTGCCGACAAAATATCTCTCTGCAGACTCATTCACCAACTTGATGAACTCAGCCTCACCCTCGGCCTGAAGGATCTTCGCCTGCTTGGCACCCTCAGCCTCCTTGATCTTGGCTCTCTTCACACCATCAGCCACAGTTTCAGCGGCAGAAGCCATATCTATAGCTGCTATCTTCTCATTCTCAGCCTTCACAACCTTGTTCATCGTCTCCTGTACATCCTTCGGCGGATCTATCTGCTTTAGCTCGGTACGGACGATCTCAATACCCCACCCCTGCGTCTCATTATGCAGAGTGTTGTAAAGCTCAGCGTTGATCTTTCCGCGCTCACTGTTAGCCGACTTCAGCGTCATGGTGCCGATGATGTTACGAAGCGTGGTGCGGGCAAGGTTAACAATCTGATACCTGAAGTTGGCAACATTGTAAATCGATCCCTTAACGCTCTCCTCATCAGACTTGACCCTGAAATATACCTGCGCATCCACACTGGCGTTCAGGTTATCGTTTGTTATGATCTCCTGCGGCTCAGCATCAACCATCTGCTCAGTCACATTGACCTGGTACATCTTATCAATGATAGGAATGATCCAGTGAAACCCCGCCTGGGCAAAATGAATGTATTTACCCAGGCGCTCGATAAGCGCCCTGTGCGTGGGTCTGACAATCCTGATCCCCATGAAGAAGATCAGAAGAACAAATAAACCAATAATTACATAAGTCATGATTATATCCCTTTCTTTCTTAAATGTGAGTTACTACGAAGTTAAGCAAAAGAAAAATACAATGAACGGTTCAATCCATGGATATTTGTACAAATGAAGCTCTGAGAAAATTCCCTGCTACTATCTCCATATTCCCTCTTCCTTTCCAATACTGCTTTCAATCCCGTTTTCATGCACTGAGGTAAGATAATAAAAGTACAGCTTCCCTTTCTGTGCAGTGGTGTCATTGAAGAGTATTGTGCCCTGGGGAACCGTTGCAATAACTACCGGTGCCTTTCCGCGCTCATACCTGTACAGCCTGAATGATACAATTTCCCTCTGTTCAGGCGCTTCCCATCCCACTGACACAGCCTCGCTTCCGACCGTCAGCGTCATTCCCGACGGTGGCACCGGTCTTGGCTTGGTGACAGTGATCAGGGCAGATGCGCCTGCCTTGCTCTCGCCATTTTTGAAGTCAACACCCCGGACAATATATTCATAGGTGTTCCCCGGCACAACCTGATCATCTGTGTAATAATTAACCTCCGGCTGCAGGAATCCGTCAGACAGTAATGAGTACTCTTTCTGCCTTGCAGTATTTGTATCCCTTACCCTCCGGTAAACCCTGTATCCTATAATCTCCGGATGCGTATTTCGGATGTTATCCCAAATCATGTTCACGGCACCATTCTCATAAGCGGCAACAAGATTATCAGGCGAAGCTGTCACCGTCTCAGAAGCAGGATAGACAGAAACAGTATCCGAGAATTCACTCAGAGCGTAACTCGTGTTCTCAGCTACCGCTGCATAACTGAGCAATGTATATCCTCCGAAATATTTGCTTGTATCCGTGTAAACCACGCTGTTATCCTCTGTAACCGGGGCCACTGCCACCGGTGAAAACTCACGGGCTCCCTGAATCCTTCTGTAGATTCTCACTGCTCTGACATCAGGATTAAAGACTTTGACCTCTAACCTGGCCCCGTCGGCTATTCCTTCTGAGGAAGCTATGACAGGCCTGATCGGGGGAATCTTGTTCTCAGCAATACCGAAGAACCGTACACCTGGAGAAGAGAGCTCATCAAAGAAGCCTTCCATTACAAAATAATAGAAATATTTTCGCATGGGCTCAACTGCAGCATCAGTGAACAGAGTATCGGAAGGGGATATCTTTTTAATCAGCACATATCCGGTATCATAGTCAACACTGCGATAAATATTGAGACTCCTTAATGCTGAAGGGTCATCAAGCTTCCATCTGACCTCGATTCCTCCTGCAGGCATCCGGGCAGTTGTGGCTAAATTGTACGGAGCCCTGACGGAACTGAAGCTGTAGATTCCCGTCCGTACAATCTCGGAGTTAACAGATACCCTCCCAAAATAGTCTACCGGAGTAATATACCAGGAATATACCCTTCCCGGTATAACTGCTGTATCCCGTACAGTTACAAAGGATGTGTCACTCCTGATAAATCTGACCATAGAAGGATTTATCCCTGAGAAGCTCTTCTCTCCTTCCTTTTTGCGGAAGACTCTGTAGAATGCAGGTCTGTATCCCGGATCGAGTCCGCATGTCATAATAACCTCATTTCCCGAGACAACCTTTCTGCTGATCACCGGTCTGCCAAGAAATGTTGTCTTTTCCCGTCGTGCAGGCACCGATGTAAAGAGCAGCTTAGCTGACTCCCCGGCTGATGCCTTGCTTACCCGGTACTGGTATTTCAGTGTATCGTTAACGGTTGAATCGAGCCATACCGTGCCAGCCGCCAATCGAACCGGCAACAACTGACCATAGTACATCAACGAGTCTGTCGTGCCTGTCCTTTCAATCACTGTGAACAGCTTCTCAACCGGTATCCTGGCATAATCAGCCCATTCAGGGAACTTTGCACACCAGTATTGCAGACTGGTCTCAAAATCCTTCATCCTGCCTGGAGCTGTTACAAGTGCCACATTATGCCATTGACTCTCACGTTCACCCTTTCTCTCAATAAGGTATCCGGAGGTCTTGTCGGAGGCACGCTCCGGCACAATGATATCACTACCGGTAAGCACAAAGATGCCGTACGGACTCCCGTATGCAGCCTCTGCCTCCCTCTCTGTCTGTGCACTGGCAATCACCGGAGCAGCCAGCAAAAGGACAAACCCTGCAATTCTTAAAATATTCCCTGGTATAAAGTTTTTGCTTGTCATCGTCTTTCCTGTTTATGAGCTAATTGGATCTGAAGGATCAACATACTATCATTTAAACCCGATCTCAAAGTCCGTCCCCGAATCTGAGATAATGAACTTACCAAAGAGAGCTTTGCCGGCGCTGGCAGAATCGACAAAACATGGTCCTACGCCAAGGACCCCATCGCATGATGAGGTGCATGTCCCAACGCCAAGCTCTGTTGTTCCTAAGATTCCGAACTCAGCGTAGCCGGTGGCGGACCATGTGCCGTTGGATGAATAGAGTCCGTCAGCGCTTATCAGCCCCTTGCCTGTGACTGTTGATGAAGCACAAACCAGGCCCATTGATGCGCCGACACCTGCCGTGATGCGGGCAAAGATGCTGACGCCCATGTGGTATGTGTTTGCCTCGTTGAAGTTCATGCTCATGCGTATGTCACCGCCTACCTCATGGCTCAGCTGGGCGCTTATCAGCCCCAGGTCAAATTCAAACTGAGGCAGTATCGGTATCGGAAGATGCACCCCGCCCTCAATATAGAAGCCTTTGAACAGCTGGTTAAGCACCGGGAAATTAGCCGGTGGCTCACCAAAGAGCTGATAAACCCTGGAGTTGGGAATAAATTTGTCAAGAATATACTGGTTGACACTGTAATTGCCAATAAAGACTGAGGCGTTTCCCCCCATGCTGGGAGATGGCACTGCAACAGTCCCCAGCCCGAGAAAATACCAGCCGGATGCATCGAAAAGGACCTCAGCGGAGGCACTGAATGCAGCGCCGCCAGCCAAGGTGCGACTGAAATCCATCATCCCCGTAAAACGCTTATTGTTAAAGTCGTATGTCAGGTTGCAGATACTTGAGAATGGTCCGGGGATGTTGGTGACGGTTATCTCCTGGTTATCAGCAACGAGGTCGCCCTGAACAGTGAAACTCAGAGAACCGGTCGCGCCGTTGGCATTCATCAGTTTACCTCCAAAGCTGAACGGTGTCCAGCCGGCACCCAATGCCTTCATACGGCCCGCAACATTCTCAAGTCTCGGGGAGGAGGCGCCGTTGCCTGAGAACCTGAACATCTGATTGCTGTTTTTATCGACAACCAGAGAGGTTGAGTCGGTGGTCCTGTACAACCATGCATCAAACTCAAAGAGCTTATCAGAGCCAATCATCTCATAGACCTTGCCCTTTGCGAAGAATCCCTTCTCATCAAGAGTCTGTGTACCTGTCACCGGGAAGAACTCCATGGTGACCGGTCCGGGAGGCGTTATAAGAAAGCCCGAAACCTCGTTACGGAAGCCTGTAGTGTTATCCGGCTTTTTGAAGTAGAATATCTTGTAATCAAGCTTATTGCCACTGTTCATAAAGGGGATGCCGTAATCAATCATCCCGGCCAATGCAATCTCATTATTTATAACTGTAATAAGCCCCGGGGTAAATGAGCCAACCTGATATAGTGTCAGAGGTTTGCTCGTCTGGCTTATATTGAACACCGGATTGCTGTTACTCACGAAGAAGAAGTTCTCTATCTCCACCTTATCTCCCTGGGCCATCCCGGGAAGACCTCCGAACGATGCGCAAGGCTGTCCGGGCTGACCGCTGACGGAAAGCTTCCATTCATTCCGTCCCACATCAAATCCGAACTGCTTCTGGCCTGTGATTGTAAGTGTCACCAGGTTGGCAAGCGACAGTTGATCAAGCTTGTAATTACCACCCTTGAGAAGTGTCGCCTCCTCTGTCTGTTCCACGAAAATATCTGT